>OGXI01000909.1_pt1 | contig 25654 bp, 24 predicted proteins | sample 1576221 | NCBI WGS metagenome assembly OGXI01 (sample SAMEA3541523, study PRJEB24748) | human gut metagenome | biome: human gut; feature: human-associated habitat; material: faeces | place: China | collected 2012
AGAATACAACATGTACCACAACAGCATTGACATTTATACATCTGCCGGATATATGTTACGCATTGACTGTAATAAGGCAGAGGATGGACTAAAAGCCACTCCCCGCTCACAGTATTCGTTATATGCACTTGCTGCTTTCCAATGGGGCAGTGGAATCAATAATCTGTCTTCCGATTACTTTTTCAATCTCTAAATAGTTCATAGCGATATCTCCTCATATTTACTCAAGAACCAATAACAGTGCCATTTTGAACTGCTTTGTTGCACTTACTGAGTGCTTTCCAAACTTATCAAACTTAAAAGTTTCTCCTGCGTGGATCACCTGCTCCTGTCCCTCATATCCAATCACAGCCTCTCCATCAAGTGCCATCACAAGGGCTTCTCCCGGAGCTGCATGCTCTGAAAGACCTGTTCCTGCATCAAAACTCATAACAACAAATTTCATCTTGTCATTATGCGCCAAATCCATATTTACAATCTTTCCTTCCTGATATGGAAGTAACTCTGCTAACTTAAATACTTCTCCCGCCTTGATTACCTCGTTCATAATAGTCTCCTTTCGAAATTCAATCTCTTTATATATAGAATCTTTTATTGCACTAACTCCAACCGACCGATGAATAGGTGTTAGAATACTTTCTCCAGGCAAAAAATTGATATCCCTGTGCCATTCTCATGATAGATTTGCTTCGAGATGGTACACCCTGGCACTGTTCTGTTTTCTCTTACAAAATCTATAATTTTTCCAGCTTGTTCTTTCATCGTTTCCACCTCTCTTTCTCTTCTTTACATCTATTATTTTATCCATAGGCCTCTTGTTTTTCTGTTGCTGTAGCAACAATATCGATGATATGATAAAATTTCATTTGAAAGGATGGTAATAAGCATATGAAGAAACTAGATGATTATCAGAAGTATCTTCCGATACTATCGAAAGCAAAGCTATTTGAAGGAATTCCTCTTGAACACTATCCACAAATTTTCAACTTCCTCCAGGCCTCAATTCTCTCTTTTGAAAAAGACGAATTAATTCAACGCCTAGGAGAACCTTTGTTATATTCCGGAATTGTGCTTGATGGAACAGTTGAAGGATCATTTATCAATGAAAACTACAGCAAAATCAATATGAATCATTTTGAACGTGGTCGATCATTTGCAGAAGCCCTGGCATGTGTGCAAACACCATACAGTCCAATACAGCTAAAAGCATTGACTAACTGCACCATTATGTTAATTAATCTTAAAGGTATTATAAGCGGTTCTTCCTGTCCATGCTCTTACCAACTGAATTTAACCACTAACATGCTCAAAATACTTGCCTCACAAAATGTTTTTTCAAATCTAAAACTAAGAATTGCAAATCAGAAAGCTTTAAGAGATCGAATTCTAATCTATTTGCATAGTTTAGCGCCAGACTCAGAAGGGTATCTCCATGTTCCCTTTACACAGACAGCACTTGCAGAATTCTTAGGTGTAAACCGAAGTGCACTGTCCAGAGAACTTGGTCGTATGCAAGATGAAAATCTTATAGAAGTTAACGATAAAAAAATGAAACTTTTACTATAGAAAAAAGGGGGATGCGCCCATCCCCTTTGCCACATACGCTGTATGCGGTTTCACAACAATTTTATTCCAATGCCTCTTCCAGCACTGATTTCAGTGTTTCAGCTGATTTATTTAATGCCTTGATTTCATCTTCAGATAGTGAAATGGGAACCTTTGATATAAATCCTTCTGCACCTACAATACTTGGCATAGACAGAACTACATCCTTGATTCCGTATTCTCCATCCATCATTGTTGAAATTGGAAGTATCGAACGTTCATCTCTGATTATAGCTTCACATATTCTCTTTACCGACATTGCTATTCCATAATAAGTAGCACCCTTCCTTTGAATAATTTCATAGGCACTGTTTTTTACTTTCTCCGCAATTTCTGCCGTAGCTCCTTCATGGTCATGATGCCCTCTCATCTCGCAGAAATCATGGAGCGGAATACCTGACACGTTGGCACTTGACCAAGCCGCAATCTCACTGTCTCCATGTTCTCCAACAATAAACGCATGAACACTTCGACTATCTACTTCCAGATGCTCCCCGAGACGTTCTTTTAGTCTTGCTGTATCCAGAACCGTTCCTGATCCAATCACACGATTCGGTGCATATCCGCTTAACTTTAGGGCTGTGTAAGTAAGAATATCAACCGGATTTGCTACTATAAGAAGAATTCCTTGGAAGTCTCTTTTCACAATTTCAGGAATAATCGACTTAAAAATATTAATATTCTTATGCACAAGATCTAAACGCGTCTCGCCCGGTTTCTGTGCTGCGCCTGCTGTAATAACTACAATCGCTGCATCTGCCAGGTCATCATAATCACCAGCATAAATTTTTATTGGCCGTGTAAATGGAACTCCATGAGATATATCAAAGGCCTCTCCTTCTGCCTTTTCAAAGTTTGCATCAATGAGTACCATCTCTGAAAACAGGCCACTTTGCATCAGTGCAAATGCTGATGCTGATCCAACGAATCCACAGCCAACCACTGCTACTTTTCTTGGATTCATAACTACTTCATTCTTGCTCATATCCTTGCCCTCCTTATTGTTCAAAATGCTCTTTTGCAAACTGCATATCCTGTACTACTTCAACCGTTCCAAGATAATTGCCTTTCTTATCTCTTACTGCCATATATGTTACAAGGAATGGTTTTCCATTCTTCTCCATCCAAACTGGAACTCTGTCACGCTTATTATTTCTAAAATCATCTAAAATTGCTCGCACCATCGGTTCTATCTTAGGTGGATGGCAAGAAAATACTTCCCTGTCAATCGCCATCTGAGGGCGTTTGAACACCTTTGGTCCTTCGTTGAAGAAGCGATTGATATTGTTATCATCCACAAATGTAATCTCGATAGGCAATGTATTGAGAAGTGCTTCCAGCTGTGGAACTGTCATATGACCACCACCTAATATGATTTCTCCATCGCTTAGAGCCGCCTCTGTTCTTGCTTTTTTATCAGTATTATATTTTTCTGCCTCATCCCAGATCATTTCTACTCCAAACACAGGTGCATAGTCCTTAGCATCCTCGTAAATGCCATACCACTCTTCCCTGCTGAAATTCACTGCGCAGATAGGATATAAAATATTATTTTCTTTATAGATCATCTCGTCTGCTCGTTTGAGAACTGTCTGAAGTCGGTTCATCCATTCTTCATTATAATCTGATATTTTATCAAGTGCAGCTAGCTCATCACGAATTTCATCATCCACTGTCCACATCACATCCGAAGGTCCTGAGATCTCATAGCGTACCTTTAATACCGGATAGACAAGATCTCCTTTTTCTGCATAATGAATAGAAATCTGTCGAAGCTCAGATAGCTTCTCTCCTACATCATTCCCAGACTCAATATCTCCTTGAATTTCATGAATCAATGCGGCTATCTTCTCGTTTTCAAGAGCCCATCGATACATCGGATGTCCAACAGTTTCTCTAAGAGTCTTTGCTGCAGCATGCTTCTGATTGTATGCATCCGGCATCAGTTTCTTAGATGTCTCCTCTTTCTTAAGTGACTCTTCTACTGCTTTTTCTGCATTTGCAATCTTTTCTTCCTTTGTTGCACCGTGAAATAAGGCACTGTGAACATCGCACAATTTCTGCACTTCTGTGATTGGTGTGCCTTCCTTAATTAGCTCCTGCTCAGCTTTCATAATTTCAGATGCCTCTACCTCTGAAAAATTCTCTACGAAGTCTTTGCGCACACTCTCTAAGTCTTCGCCTTCTCCAAGTCGCTTTAAATAGCTCTTTATCTTTTCTCTTGTATTTTCCTGAAAAGCCCCATCTTCACTGCTGACCTCGTCTCCTGCCTTATTCTTTCCAAGTACAAAGATATTTGGCATCTTCCCAATAAGTTCAAACCCATTACTCATAAGTGCCGGCACAACCTTCATCATGGATATGTTTCTCATCTTAGCTCCCTTTGGAATTGTTGTGATGCGTCCCACAGAGTTAAGCATTGCAGGCTTTGTAATCTCTGAAAATCCTAAATCCTTTAAAACATCTACAAGCTCAGGATATTCCTGAACCAATTCAAATACTGGTTTGTTTAAGTCTAATTTCTTTGCCATATAAACATCCACACCTTTCTATCTTTCCTTGTTACAAAATAAAAATACCTAAATTTCCTAAAATAATCTGTTGCTCCAGCAACATTTCTCAATGTCTCTGTTGTGTGTCCAGCACCTCCGACAATAATATTTTTCTTTGCCACTTCGTTCTGAATGGCTTCAGCAAGAATATCACGCTTGCCACAAAATTCTCCCAAAATATTAATTGCTTTTGCTCTTTCCATAACTCACCTCATAAAATTCCTAGTGTTTCTCCTCTTTGAATCTGAAACCCTAGATTGATTTGGTATTTCTTAACCCGGTTTCTGCTTTTCTTAAGGTTTTCATAAGAAATTTCAGATTTGTTTTATTCTTTCAACATATTTTGGAGATAATTCTCCGATATAATAAAGTCAGATAGTTGAGAGAGACAAAATCAACTATCTCCCCCTCATAAAGTGCGAAAGCACTTACTCTCATTCCTTTAGATAACTATAAAACAACGAAGCCCGTTAGCCCTTGTGGTTAGCGGGTTTTCGCTGTTCTGTACTTGTTGCAAAATCCGCTTCGGTCAAATCTCGGTCAAATAATTTTCTAAAGAAATGTTGCACCTTTTCTATTCTCTTTCTTATTCTTGTTCTGATTATATGATTTCCTTATACAAATTCTGTAATTTATCCATTTCCGATTTTGCTTTATCATCTGTGACGTGCGTATACAAATCCAGTGTGATTGCTATGGAATAATGTCCGAGGAATCCTTGTACTACCTTTGCGTCAATCCCGGCTTCAAAACAACGCGTTGCAAAAGTATGACGAAGTGCATGTGGATAAAAATGCGGAATCGGTATAAACACTGTCTTGTTTTTCTCTGCCTGCTTTTTTCGTTCCTTATTGATAGATTTTTCTATCCAGTCTAACGTCACTTGAAAGGTGTGTTCTGTAATCGGTTTTCCGTTCTTTCCAACAAACACAAGATTTTCAAATCCCTCTAATGGTTGCCATTCACTAGCTGACAACTGCATTTCTTTCAACTGAATCCACTGACGTTTTAAAGCCTTATACACACTGTCCTGCATGGGAATCGTCCGTATACTGTTCTTTGTCTTTGGTGTCTGGTACTTGAATACATACTTCTTTGTTTCCTTATCTTTGATATACACCAACGTTTTATTTACAGAAATTTCCCGTTTCCGAAAATCTACATCATCCCATGTAAGCCCAAGCAGTTCTCCGCCACGCATTCCCGTTCCGAGTGCTACCTGTATGAGATTCTCGTGTATTCTCTCCTTTGCGTGTTCCAATACTTCCCGTTGTTCTTTCACAGTCAGTACCCGTATCTGTTTTGTCTTTGTTTTGGGAACTTCCACTCCTGCACATGGGTTGAATGTAAGAATCCTGTTATGCACTGCATATTTGAACATAGCATTGAGAATATTATACACATCCCGTATAGTCTTTGTGCTGTAATCATCATCTGCCATATTCTGAAGCAGACGTTCCAAAATAATCGGATTAAAATCTGCCACACGTTGTTTTCCTATCTGCTTCTTTATGTAACGTCTGTAAAAATCATCATAACGTACTTGTGTACTCTCCTTGATAGTCCGCTTCTTATGGGTATTCAGCCAGATATCAAACCATGTATCCAGAGTGATATTATCGCCCTTTCCTTTCAACCCATGCTTGACTTCATAGCGTAAATCTTCCATTTCTTGAACTAACTTTTTTAAGTCCGCATTATCTTTTGTATACGTTTCTCCTTTGTAATAAAACCGCCCTCTGTAAATTCCGCTTTTTCTCTGCATAATTCCCGGCGGTAATGGATTTCCTTTTAAGTCCTTGCCCAATCTGCACGCTCCTTTCCGTGCAAGGACTATCAGAACTGGTCTGACAGTATTATATGCTTATTTGTGTTTATACTGCAATTACTTCATATTTATTTTTCAGATTATGCCCTTCGTTTTTCTTCAAAAACTGGTCTAAAACCTCAGAGCGTATAAGAATCTTATTTCCAATCCTTATGACCGGAATCTTCTGCCATGTAATCAGCTTTCGCAGATTATTTCTTCCAATTCCCGTATACTCTGACGCTTCATTCACTGTAAGGGCTTTCTTTGTCTGTATCGTGTTCTGTGTATGTTCTGTCAAAGATTCTCCTTTCTTCTTCCCTCAAAAGGAAAGATTTTTTATAGTCCTCATATATGCGTTGTTGTTCTTCGTTCATCTGCCCCCGTTCTATTAGCTGGCGGATATAATCTCTGTTATCCAGTTTTCCGATTTTATCCATTAGCTTTAAAGAGGGCGAAACTGCTACGTTCAGCCACTGCCATGTTCGTTCCAGTGTCTTTTTCTCTGGATTCATGGTCAACTTTATCTTCCCTACATCCTGCATGAGTTCTTCCCACGGGGGATAAGTAGGATAAAGCCGTTTTCTTGTAACCGTGCTGTTTTCCGGCTTCTGTAAAAACCGCACTTTCTCGTTTAATACAGACAACGCAATCCGTGCCACATCCCTGTCTTTCAGAAGTTCTTCTACTAATCTGACCGCTTTTTTGTGCCGGAATCGAAGTTCATATCTGTTCCAGTCCGGGTTGAGTTCTTTTCCGAACTTTTCTGCCTGTTCATATCCCTTTTCATAGAATGTAATCCGAAAATCACTGTGTTTACTGCCGAGATATAGTGTTTTTCCCTGCGCTTCTATTTCATCCTCTTTCAGTCTATCAGAACGATTCTCTGCTGTATCACGCAACTGACTAGATATCAGCCCCTCGTTTTTCAGACGAATCAATTCCGGGATAGACAGATAAGGCTTTGTATCGTCGATTGCCAAGTCTATCCTCGGAAAATTCACCGGGTATCTGCAAACTCTTTCCAGAAAATCAAACCATGTTTCCTTATTCATCATAAGGAAATTTTCATAATTCCTGCACCCCGAACCACTCATAAGAATCTGAAATCCCTCATACTGTGCATTTCCTGTCGGTTTCAGAATCTTGATATTGTCAAATCTTGCTATCAGTTCGTGTCCAGCAATTCCTTTTTCCTTACCATGCAGTTCCATAAAACTCAGTGGAATCCGCAAGATATCTTCTATGATTATGAACACGTCTACACCTTTGACAGTAATCTGACACCAGTCAATCAGTGCTGTCAAATCTTCTTTCTGACGAGTTACCCCCCTGTTAGTATAGGGGGGTTCTGAAATTTTCATTACCTCTGTTATCATCATCCCTGCCTTTCGTAGTATGCCGTGGCTTTCGCCACGTTCCCGGAACTTCCTCTACTCCCTTTGCTCCTTTCACGCTGTACGGAGCAGTCCGCAGAGAATTTCCGGGAACAGTCTCTACACGTTTCCTTTTCCGGTAACAACACGGATACCCTTGCAGGAGATTCTGTCCACCAATACTGGGAAGTTTCCTCTCTGCACATAAGGGGCATATACCGCTTCTTCTAGTTCTACCACTGTGTAAGGCTCTACCTTTGGAAGTTCTGTTGCTTCCAGACGGATATCTACGCTGTTTCCAAGTTTCATGCTTCCGAGGTGAAGTTTCAATGCTTCCACTTCCTCGGTTTTCTTCCGGGTTTCCTTATCATACTTATAGCAGTAGTCTGCTCCCATGTAACGGAGTTCCCCGAACGCTTCTCTGACCTGTTCTTTTGTCAATGTAATCTGCATGCTACATTTCTCCTTTTTTGAAATCATGGTGAATGAGTGTCTGGTAAGTGTGACAAGTCCTTTTCATATCCACGTCTATATTTATTTCATTACTTTTCTCCTTACCTCTTAACCTCATCATAGACCTGTTTTTTCTTCTTGTCAACAATTATTTTACTTTTTCCCTTACTTTTTATTTTTGTATTTCAAACGCTTAACTATATCTTTTTATAACTTATTATAATTTTACCCTTACATTTATCCTTATCTTGTGTTATGATGAAAACAGAAACGAGGTGTGCATATGTTTGTGAATAAAGAAGCAGTAGGAAAACGAATTTTACAGATACGCAAGAAATACGGTTACAGTATGCAGAAGTTTGGGGAAATCATAGATAATGCCCCGAAAGGCTCTGTAAACAGTTGGGAAAAGGGTGTGAATCTTCCCAATGAGAAACGCTTGAAGCAGATTGCCACGTTGGGCAATATGACGCTGAATGAACTTCTGTATGGTTCATTTAAAGAATATGTAGATATGCTTATCACAGAAAAACTGGGGATTGAACTGCCGGAAGAATTTACCAGAACTTTCTATTCTCTTTTAGAGCAGAACGGATTTACCTACGGGGATGATATCGAGATTGTCCGGCTTGTAAACGGCTTTCTGACTTATCATAACCTTACAACAAAAGAAACCGCCATTTTCTATCAGCCAACTGCATACTCCGGCGATTATTTTGACGGTATCATACAAAAAGCGGATTCTTCCGTTCTGGTCTGCCGGGCATATGCAGATAAGGCAAACAACACCTTACATATCATTCCGGCTTTTGAGAATGGACAGACTGAGGAAGTAGCAGACTTCTTTCATGCACTGAAAAGCATAACCGCTCCACACAACAACAATTATTTCACTTCCGGCTTTCTGACACTCGGACTGGCATTGAGAGATTCCAAAGTAATTATCTATGGAATTGATGAAAAACAGGGAACAGCACAGGTAATCCCTTACGAATATGATTGCGAATCAGACGCTTATATCCAGAATGAACATCTGTCATATACCAGACAGGATAGCTTTTTCCGAGAAGCCACGAAAGAAGCGGTCTATCGGAAAATGCAATCCGACAGAAGTAACCCATAAGATAAACAAGAGGACTTGCAAGGTTTGTGACCTTTCAAGTCCTCTTATGTATCATGATGGTATTGGCTGTGTCCGTTCCGTAAAGGACTGCCCTACGGCGTCTCGGCTTCGCCTTGTTCCTTTACCTCACTAATAATAATGTTCTGATAGCAGAACTCTTACTTATACTTTTATCTTACTATTCTTTCAATTTTTACCGTTTCACCATCAATATTATACTTAAAAAAATAAAATTTAATAACATTTCCTTCTGATACTTGTTCTAGATCACCTTTACACTTAGTACAATCTAAACTAACTTTTGTCGTATCAAAAAATAGACTACTTTCTTCCTTCTCATTTAGTTCTATTAAAAGTGTATCAAAAGTTTTCTCTACAACAACCCCACTCAAATGAAACCAATGAGAATTATCATCTCCACTAGAACGCAACTCCATATTTTGACGATTCTCCTTAAAAACATTTCCTTTTACGCCAAGCACAATTAATACTATTGCAAGCAAAAGTATGATTAACAAAATCAATCGTTTCTTATCCATTAAATGTAGTCCCCGATATGTCTGTCCAACTATCAAAATCAAAATTCAAATAACGTACTGTATCCCCCCATCCATCAAATACCATCAATGTATGTACTGTATTTCCAGAATTATATGCTCGCAAAGTTGCATATCCCTCTGCTGCCATTGAATGCCCCGCACGTTCTCCAGTATCACTGCTAATTATACCACAATGGACAACTGCTATATCTCCTCTATCAATGCAATTAGTGAAAAAATTATAATTGGGACTATAGTCAGTATTTTGTGTTACAGAAACATTCTTTCCAGCACAAAAGTCCACAAATCCAGGTCCAATATTGCCAATAGTTGTTGAACCATATGTTATTCCTCCACTCTCCGATGAAACTGTCGTTCCTGTTGAATCCCAAATATCCATATAATCACCTGCAATATCTGTATAATCAACAGCATTATAATATGCACCACATGCTAATAATGCACTAACTGCACATGCATAATGTCCTGTTACACTTTCTATATACGGCTCATTAAAGGAAATAAATTCTTGAAGATGATTTGTTGAAACAAGCGTGTAGTTTTCATAAACTTCAGCAACATCTAGCAAAACCTCATCCCAAGTAGCTGGGTCTTTTCCCCTACTCTCATTCAAGGACAGTACTGTTTTTTCTAATGTTTCACCATAATTCGTTCTAATCTTTCCCAAATTATCAACAATACCATATTCAAACGGAGCTATTTTATATATTTCAGAGGTATTTGCTTTTTCACTAAATACATTTGCTTCACTTTGATAAATCACCTCATATGGATTTGCTGAATTATTACCAAATGAGTATTCTGATATCAAAGATTCACACGTAGTATCAAAAACTACATATCCATATGGTTTGTTTTCTAAATTGTAATTTACAATATATCCAATAGCTTGACCTGTTGTATCATAAAATTTTCTCGGATTATTAGCAACAATATTGCTATTTTCTCCTATTCCCTTTGCAAAACGTTCTGCCATCTGTATCGCCAAATCATCCGTAACATTTACAACAGAAGTATTCTCCGATGCATGGACAGGAACTATTGACATAATAGTCAATATAAAGATTGTCAAAAGTGAAGCAAATCGTTTAAAAATTTTTCTCATAAATATCCTTCCTCCTTAGATTATATATTTACTTTAATATTATATCTTATTCCCTATTTTGTCTATATTTTTTTATGTTTATTTCAAATATTTCATTCTATTTTATTTTTATCAAACTATTTTCAAACAAATCCAAACAAAGAATCTCGGGGCAAATTTCGGTCAAATCAGGATAAATAAATATAACACTTTATATGTAAGTCAATTTTAAAAAAGCCTGTAATTCCGGGCTTTACAACACTTTGTAACACAATATAAACCAGTTCGATAATCCCTCATTCCTTTAGATAACTATAAAAACACCAAAACCCGCTAGTCCTTGTGATTAGCGGGTTTTGCGTTGTATATATTATGTATATATCTCAAATCCTATATTCTATTTTCCATCCATGCCAGAATATCCTGATAAACTTGATCTCGGTCTGTCTCATTTAACAACTCATGCCGGTCTCCTGCATACAACTGTAATGTAACATCCCTGATTCCTGACTCTTTATACTTTTCATAAACCTTACGGACACCCTTTCCGCACTTTCCGGCCGGATCTTCTACTCCTGCAGCCATAAGGATTGGAAGATGTTTCGGAATCATAAATACATTCTCTTTCTTTTCCATTCGTGTCATGCCTTCTAGCATATTGCCGTATGCATTAACTGTAAAGTGGAAAGAACAAAGAGGATCATTGACATATTCCTGGAGCTTCTCATCATCACTGGTAACCCAGTCAGCTCTTGTCTTCGGATGTTTGAATTTCTTATTAAACGTTCCGATTACCATGTCCTCAACTAATTTACTTCTATAATGGTCGCCTTTTACTACTGCAATACCTTTACACAATACCTTTCCAAAATTCAATACCGGTATCGGACGTTCCGCAACAACTCCAATTAATATTGCACCTGCAAGTCCATTGCCGTACATCTGGATATATTGGCGCAAAAGGATTGAACCCATACTATGTCCTAACATAAAGTATGGAACATCCGGATATTTCTTTGTAGTCTTTGTTCGAAGCATATGCATGTCTGCAAGCAGACACGCATTGCCATATTCTTTTTGAAAATATCCATATTCTAGCTTACTCTGAACAGATTTACCATGTCCTAGATGATCGTTACCAACTACATAAATACCTTGTTCACTTAAAAACTGGGCGAATTCATCATAGCGATCTACATATTCTATCATTCCATGACAAATCTGCAGTACTGCTTTTATTTCCCCTTCTGGTTTCCATTCAATTGTATGGATTTCAGTATTACCATCTTTTGATGGAAAATAAAATTCATCTTTCATGTTAACCTCTACCTGTCATCTAATTTAATATAATCTCGATATGGTGCAAGCGGTTTGTATGCCGGTCGAATAATTTTATCTACATTCTTCAGCTCTTCGAGACGATGTGCACTCCATCCAACGATACGTGCAGCTGCAAAAATTGGTGTATATAATGCTGGTGGAAGATCTAACATGCTATATACCAGGCCACTGTAAAAATCAACGTTGGCATTAACACCCTTATACATCTTACGTTTTTGTGCAATTACTTCCGGTGCCATCTTCTCTACTTTCTCGTATAATGCATACTCTTTCTCGCAGCCTTTTTCAATTGCAAGCTCTTTTACAAACTTCTTAAATATCTCAGCACGTGGGTCTGATACAGAATAAATCGCATGTCCCATTCCATAAATCAGTCCTTTGCGGTCAAATACTTCTTTATTCAGCAGCGCTTCCAGATAACCTCTGACCTCATCATCATCTGTCCAATCTTTCACACAGAACTTCATATCTTCAAACATCTGCGTTACCTTAATATTCGCACCGCCATGCTTTGGTCCTTTTAAAGAAGCCATTGCTGCAGAAATAGTAGAATATGTATCTGTTCCCGAAGAAGTAACCACATGGGTTGTAAACGTTGAGTTGTTACCACCGCCATGGTCCATATGCAGAACCAGGGCCATATCCAGAATCTCTGCTTCCAGTGCGGTATACTGTCGATTTTCACGAAGCATCATCAAAATATTCTCTGCCGTTGATAATGACGGATCTGGTGCATAAATATATAAATCCTGACCTCTTCGATAGTTATACGCATGATACCCATATACCATCAACATCGGAAACTGAGCAATCAAATTCAGGCACTGACGTAAAACATTAGGAATATCTGTATCGTCTGCCTTCACATCATAAGAATATAATTGTAAAATACAGCGTGAAATATTATTCATCATATCTCTGCTCGGTGCTTTCATAATTACATCTCGAACAAAGTTCGGCGGAAGCATCCTGCGCTGTGCTAACATCTGCTGAAAATCTTTTAATTCTGTCACATTCGGCAATTCACCAAAAAGGAGCAAATATGCGGTCTCTTCAAATCCTGAATGCTTGGCATCCAAAAATCCTTTTACCAAATCTTTGATGTTATATCCGCGATAATAGAGATTACCTGCACACGGCACTTCTTCTCCGTCCACAATCTTCTTTGCACAAACATCTGATATATTTGTCAGTCCTGCTAATACACCTTTACCATTCAAGTCACGCAATCCACGTTTTACCTCATACTTTTCATATAAGTCTCTGTCGATTGCATTATTCTCCTCACACTTACGTGCTAATTGCTGGATTGCAGGAGTGTTGTTAAATAAAATGTCGTCTACATCTCTCATTGTTGCTCCTCCTTCACGTCGTATTCATTTCATTATACTAAAACTTTACCTATTATACAATGAATTGTATATTAAATTTTACACTAACAGGTTATAAAGTTTTTATATTTATTGCTCTGCACTCGATAAAATATTACTCAATCTTGCGAATTCCTCTAGAGTCAAAGCTTCACCTCGCACACTTGCTCCCTTACCAAGAGTTTCAATTGCAGCTTCAATTTCTTCTTTGCTAAATTGAATTTCGGGTGAGTTTTTCAAACCATTCACAAGCGTTTTTCGCCTCTGATTAAATGAGGCACGAATAATCCGGAACATCAATTTTTCATCTGCAACCTGTACCGGTGGTTCCTCATATCTCTCAAGACGGATTACCGCAGACCCGACTTTCGGACGAGGCATAAAACAGTTTGGCGGTACATTTGCCACTATATATGGTTTTGCGTAATACTGTACTGCAAGTGACAATGCTCCATAATCTTTTGTTCCCGGTCCGACCTGCATACGGTCTGCTACTTCCTTCTGTACCATAACCGTAATGCTCTTCAGGGGAACATGATTCTCAAATAATCCCATAATAATCGGTGTTGTAATATAATATGGCAGGGTCGCTACCACTTTGATCGGCTTTCCGTCATTTTCCTCTTCTGCTAATTTTGCAAGATTCACCTTTAAAACATCCTGGTTTATAATCTGAACATTGTCATATTCTGACAATGTATCTTCCAGAATCGGAATCAATGTCTTATCAATCTCTACTGCAACTACTTTCCCCGCTGCACATGCCAGATACTGTGTCATAGTCCCAATCCCTGGTCCAATCTCTAATACCATATCATCCTTTGTAATTTCTGCCGAAGCAATAATTTTATCTAATACGTGTGTATCAATCAAAAAATTCTGTCCAAATTTCTTCTGAAATGAAAAATTATATTTTTGTAATACAGCAATTGTATTTTGCGGATTCCCTAATGTAGGTTCTTTCATCAAATTTCTCCTCTTTTATATCCCCTGCTCTATACATCTAAGTTCTCACAGGATTTACTTTTATCTATCTAAGCCATAAAATTTTCTTGCATTCTCTTCTGTCACAGCAATCACTTCTTCCGTAGTAGTTCCTTTCAACTGTGCAATTGTCTGTGCCACATAAATCAGATTCGAAGATGCATTTCTCTTTCCACGATTCGGTTCCGGTGCAAGATATGGACAATCTGTTTCCAAAACAATATGCGACAATGGTACTGCTTTTACAACTTCCTTTAATTTTTTTGCATTCTTAAATGTCACAACGCCGCCAATACCTAACAGATAACCCATTTTGACATATTCTTCTGCCATCTCTTTTGAATACGAATAGCAATGAATAATCGCCTTCATATCAGCTGCATGTTCTTTCATAATCTCCATTGTATCCTGAGCAGCTTCTCTGCTATGAATGTTAACCGGCATATTTAGCTTTCTCGCCAGCTGTAGTTGACATATAAACCATTCTTTCTGAATTTCATGCTGCTCTTTATCCCAATAATAATCCAGTCCGATCTCTCCTACTGCCACGATTTTCTCTTCATGAAGTAATTGTTCCATCCGGGCAAAATTCTCTTCATTCAAATCACCCACTTCATCCGGATGTACTCCAATCATCCCATATACAAATGAGTATCTTCTTGTTAATTCAAGTACACGCTCCCAGGAATCTACCGTAGCACTTGCATCAACGATCGTTCCAACGCCTTGTTCCTGCATAGAACTTAATATCCGGTCTCTGTCCTCATCAAATTGTTTATCATCATAATGTGCATGTGTATCAAATATCATGTTAGTTATCCTTATATTCTTTAAACTTATCGTACATCTCTTCACCTGCCAGTTTGATGATATCCAAAATCTCATCCTCAGATATCTTCATATGTTCTGCAAGCTCACTCATCGTAATTCCACGGCCTTTTTCATCTGCCATTTTATGCAATGTCTCATCCAGATTGTTAACCTGGTTTTCCATCTTTTTATCACGGCGTTTTAATTCTTTATGCTCTTCCATCATCGCCAGAATTCCCTGTCTGATTTCCTGCTGAATAAATGCATCTGCATCATCTTCCGGAAGCATATCTAACGCTAAGATCAAACTGACATTCCCTTCCTGCACACAATCGCCAAGATAAATTCCTTCCTCATGAAGTTCTTTCGCAATCTCTACTACCTGTGGAAGATAAAGCTCTATCAATCTGCTCTTTGCAAGCGCATCCTGTGCAACTGCCTTCTTTAAAAGTTCTGCTCTCTCGCCCTCCTGCTCTTGCTTCATAGCTTTCAAATCTTCTGTATACTCCGCCAAATACTGCTTTTCTTCATCTGAAAATTTGCTCTCATCTATCTGTTCTGTTGTTTGCTGTTTATAATATCCTGACACAACAATCTTCTGCGACATCAAAAAATCATATACTAACAGCATCTGTTCCTCTGTCAGCCCATCCTCTGCAAAAAATTCTTTAATCTGTTCATTTGTCAAACGTTTATCCTGTACATCTGCCTGTTCCAGCAGCTCTTCTAATTTCTTACGAAACTGTGATTGATCAATCATATTTTCCTCCCGATAATTTTAAATCTATCCGATATAATGTATTTATTATATCGGATAGATTTGCATTTGACAATTCCAGAATCTTACTCTATAAAACGATATCGTCTACTTTCTTAAATCCATTTAATTCATATTTTTCGACTGTATTTCCAGATACGAGAAAAAAATATTCCCCTGCATACAGACCTCTTACATTTCCATAACCGGTCATTTCTCTTTCAAATAAACACTTAAAGCCCGATTCATCATAGGAAAAGATATAATATTTTGTATTCTCCCCATAAGCTACAAAACCAATCATATTTTTTTCGACATCTATCATTGCCGCCTTATACTCATATGTGACATTGGTCGAATAACAATCTTCCATTACATACTTCTGCACTTCCGCTACATCTTCCGGATTCGAAATATCAAACATGGATAATTTCACACCATTCGTAGTTGTACCTGTGTCATCAACATCCATTCCAATCCCCAGCAGCAACCCATCTCCATACGGATGCAGATATTCGGAAAATCCAGGGATTTTCAACTCCCCGATTATCTGTGGATTTTTTGGATCTGACAAATCTATTGAAAACAATGGATCTGTCTGTTTATATGTTACAACATAACCTGTTTTGCCAATAAATCTTGCAGAATAAACTTGTTCATCCTTTGCAATATCCTCAATCTTAGATAATTCATTCAATTTGTCATCCAAGATATAAAGATAATTAGTATCTTCTTGTTTCGCAATTTCTGAATCTGCTGAATCTCCAAACAAAACCAGTGGCATGATTCCTGAATCTCCATTTGAACTCACAGTCGTAACAAGACGAAGATTCCCCTCGTATTCATCTAAACTAAATGAATCATTCAATGTTCCGTCAATTCTTGTCTGTCCGACAGCTTTCAATATTCCGTCCTTATAAGAAATTTTTCTAATACATGTCTGAGTTACATCAGAGTCATCGGAATTATAATACGATTCACATACATAAATATTGTTCTTGCTGACATATACCAGTCCGGAACATCCAAAGATTGCTTTGCTGTCCACTTTTTCTTCCGGGTTCTTCAACGAGAAAGAACTTACCACTGTATAAGTATCACCCCTTACATACTGTGGCATACAAATATTACTGTCCTCTACTAATTTACCCTGTACACTCGGAACATATTCTCCAATCGCATCTCGTCCGTTTACAATGGATGCATTAAAATCACTTAATAAATATACATAATCTCCACTTACACGCATAGTGTTATAGTTCCCACTCTGCGTTACTTTTCCTTTAGACATTGGTTTATCCGGATTGCTGACATCATAAATCTCGGCTGTTGTTACAATGCGATAACTATATGAATCTGTTTCGTCCCCATAATAAGACTCTGTATAAACAACGACCAGTTGATCATCTTTAATATAAATTTCCCTAATATCTTGATTCTTCTCAAGGCGAATCGTAGCAGCCTGCTCCATATTCTGCTTCTCGATATTCACAATCTCTATTCTATTATTGTACATGGTATACAAATTCTTACCATCTGTCTTTACGATATCGCCCTCTCCGACTCCATCTTCTCTGACATTCGTATCTGAATAATCTGATGCTGTCACACCACTATCTACCGCTTGCATCACAGATGTGTCTGAGGATGCCACTGCTTTTTCCGATGAACTGTCCATGGATGCACCTTCAGCACTATATGTTGCAGCACCACCTCTTGCTTGCACTGACTGGCTCTCTTCCTGCGCTTTAACATAATCATAAACTTCATCATAATCTTTAGCCGATGCAATCTGGGTCCCCGCTGCTGCCTTCTCCGTGTTTTTTGATTTTGTTTTTTCCTTCAATGATGCCGTATAATTGGAATCTGACTTCTTATCCAACTCTACCCCTACAGCAGTTCCTCCTACTATCACCGCACAACATGCTGCTGCGATTGCTGTATATATCGGCTTCCATCTCTTTACCTTTTGTTCAGTATGTTCCCGCAGCATCAATTCGATTCGCTCCGGTTTTAACTTATCCGGAACTTCTATTTTATCTGCTTCTTCACGAAGCTCATTCCCTATCTTTCTGTCCTTCTCATCTTCAAACTGTTCTTCTGTAACATGACTTTTCAACTCTTTTCCGCTCATAATTCCAACTCCCTTCTATGCAAGATTCTTACGAAGCTTCTCCAATGCTCTTGACTTTTTCGAACGCACTGTAGCCGGATTCATAGCCAACATATGTCCTATCTCTTCGCTGGAATATCCTTCTAAAATAGAACAAGATAAAATCATCCTCTCTTCACCATCTAACATCTGAAATGCTTGTAAAAGATCATAATTCTCTTCCTGCGATACCTCTTCTGCCGTAATCTCATCCTTTAATTCTTCCGTCTCACTGTTCTGCTTGAAATGCTTTTTACACTGATTCATCAATATCGTAAAAATCCAGCTGCGGAAAGACTCTTCTTTTTTCAATTTTTTTATGTTCTCATATGCGGCAATAACAGTCTCACTTACAACATCTTCCGCATCCTGGCTATGTTTCATTGTATATAACGCAAATTTATAAAGTTCCTGATAAAGTTGTGCATATAACTCGGAAAATGCTTTTATATCTCCTCGCTTTGCCTTATGAATCAACTTTAATTCAGAATTAAACTCATAACGACTCATGCATCCGCCCCCTTTCTTTTTTCTTGTATATCTATTAGAGTTAAAAAATCTGTCTTTTGTTGCATGATTTCTGATTTTATTTTACCATACAAATCTTGCAATTTATCCACATCCTGTGCTAAAGTAAAAAAAAGCATATTTCTTATGAATTCTAAGGTGACCAATCACCATCTATATTCTAATAACATTTCGGAAATCTATGCTTTAATACCAAACAATATATAAAAAACAGCAGAGGACTGAAAGTAATTAGAGATAAAGAGAGTTCCTTCTGCAAAGAGGAGGAAAAATGAATACTGAGTTGAAAAATGCTGTATTAGCAACAGACCTTAAAGCACAGTATGATGCTTGTGCAAAAAAACTGCTTGGCTATAAAGACATACTGGCGCAAATCTTGATAGGGGCGGTCGAAGAATTTCAAAGGATGTCCCCGGAAGAAGTGAAACCATTGATTGAAGACGATATACATATTGGAAAGGTCCCTATTGACCCAGGTCTTACCAATGCAGTTGTCAGAGTGGACGAAGATGGCAAAGAAATCATAGGAATGAATACAGTAAATGAAGAGGTGAACGCCGGATACATTTTATTTGATATTATTTTTTATGTGCGCTTGAAAGCGGGACGCTCGAAGATTATTATAAATGTAGAAGCTCAGAGAAAAGAACCGGCAGAATATGATATTCTTAACCGAGCTGTCTTTTACGCCAGTCGAGAAATTTCGTCCCAAAAGAACCGGGAGTTTGTAAATAGCAATTATAACGATATTAAAAAAGTTTATTCAATTTGGATATGTATGAACATGTCAGAGAACAGCATGAACCATATTCATCTGACAAATGATACAATTATAGGAAATCAGGTCTGGAAAGGAAACGAGGATTTGGTGAATATCGTTATGATAGGGCTGGCAAAAGAAATCTCACCTAAAGAAGAAAAACATGAACTACACCGGCTTCTGGGAGCGTTGTTGTCAGAAACATTAAACGAAGAAGAAAAATTAGATATACTCAAAAACGAATATCATATACCGATGGAAAAATCAATAGAGGAGGATGTGAAAGTAATGTGCAATTTGAGTGATGGAATAGAAGAGCGTGGAATAATAAAAGGAAGAGCAGAGGGAAAAGCGGAAGGAAGAATAGAACTCCTCAAACAACAAGTGCAAAAGAAGCTCGCCAAAGGACAGAGTGTAGAAGTTATAGCAGAAGATCTGGTAGAAGAGGTTGAGATTATCCGGACAATTGTGGATGAGATTCAAGCAGAAGAATAAGACGGTGAAAAAACCTACAGCAGTTATATTGCACAAAACAGGCATAGATCAACTTGCCTCATAAGAATACCGATTGTGTTACTGTTCACAGGTACTGTGAACAGTAACTTTACTTGTGAATCATCTGTGAATCATTAATCCAAGACTTGCTAGAAGATGAAATCTATAGTATGATTAAATCTCAAAGGAGTTGAAAATAATGAGTGTAACAACAATACTGATTGCATTGATCGTGGTAGCTGTACTTTTGCTTGGAATTATTATTACGGTTATTGTGAAAAGTCGTAAAGTGAAACCTGCTGATGAATATGATGACGAGTATGATGACGATGACTACAATACCGGGAACGATGAGGAAGAAGATACAAGATCCCGTCGCAGACGTCAGGTAAGACACAGTGATGCAACAATACCGCTTGATGTGCAAGAGCAAACGAAGAAAACAAAGAAACAGTGGAAGATTATTTTGGAGAATCAGGAGACTTGGGAGAAGTATACTTTCATTTTCTACGATAATATTGGAATCGGAAGAGGACAGAAGACTCCGGAATTCGAAAAATACATCACTATCACAGATGATCCGCGAATTTCAAAATTGCATTGTGCAATTATTCACGAAGGAGACAGATTATATCTGAAAGATATGGATTCACGTAATGGTACATACTTGAATGGACAGAGCCTGGACGAGCCTGTTGCAATCCAGAAGGAAGATGTGATCGGTCTTGGAAAGACGAAGATTGAAGTGAAAAAGATTTTGCGTGAACGCGACTAACAGAATAAGGAAAAACAAAAAGCGTTGTTGTAAAATCAAGGAATACACATATAAAGTTATTCCTTTACAACAGCGCTTTACCATGCTAAAATGTAACGCAAAGCAATAAGACAAAAATGATAAAATCAGGAGGTCGTACATGATTAAGTTATATGAAAATGGTGTCTATTTATTAAATGGAACTGAAATTGTAGAAGATAATGGCAACGCACAACTTCCAATCTCAAAGGAAGAGGCAGCGAAGAATACGATGGCTTATGGCATTTTGAATGCACATAACACATCAGGAAATATGGAAAACCTGCAGATTAAGTTTGATAAACTGACATCGCATGATATCACATTTGTAGGAATCATCCAGACAGCACGAGCTTCAGGACTTGAGAAATTTCCGATTCCTTATGTATTGACAAATTGCCACAATTCATTATGTGCAGTCGGCGGAACAATCAATGAAGATGATCATATGTTTGGACTTACATGTGCGAAGAAGTACGGCGGAGTTTATGTTCCACCTCATCAGGCGGTTATCCATCAGTTTGCAAGAGAGATGCTTGCAGGCGGAGGAAAGATGATTTTGGGTTCTGACAGCCATACTCGTTATGGTGCTCTCGGAACGATGGCAATGGGAGAAGGCGGACCTGAGCTTGTAAAACAGTTATTAAATAAAACTTATGATATTAAGATGCCGGGCGTGATCGGAATTTATCTGGACGGAGAGCCGATGAAAGGTGTCGGTCCACAGGATGTGGCATTGGCGATTATCGGTGCAACATTTAAAAATGGTTATGTTAATAATAAAGTTATGGAATTCGTCGGACCGGGCGTTGGCAAATTAAGTGCTGATTTCCGTATCGGTATCGATGTTATGACAACAGAGACAACATGCTTGTCTTCAATCTGGAAAACAGATGAGAAGATTAAAGAATTCTATGATATTCATGGAAGAAGCGGTGATTATAAAGAACTGAACCCAGGAGCATGTACTTACTATGATGGCATGGTTTATGTAAACTTAAGCGAGATTAAACCAATGATCGCAATGCCATTCCATCCAAGTAATGTATATACAATTGATGAAGTCAATGCGAACTTAAAAGATATTCTTCATGATGTAGAGCAGAAAGCACTGGTAAGTTTAGACGGAGCAGTAGATTACTCGCTGCAGGATAAGATCAGAGATGGTAAATTCTATGTAGAACAGGGAATTATTGCAGGATGTGCCGGTGGTGGATTTGAAAATATTTGTGCTGCGGCAGATATTATCAAAGGTAAGAATATCGGTGCAGATGCATTTACATTTAGCGTATATCCGGCAAGTACACCAATTTATATGGAACTTGTGAAAAATGGAGCGATAGCAGATCTTATGGAAGCCGGAACAATTGTGAAGACAGCGTTCTGTGGTCCATGTTTTGGTGCCGGAGATACACCTGCTAATAATGCATTCTCTATCCGTCATTCAACAAGAAACTTCCCGAACCGTGAAGGTTCTAAACTGCAGAGCGGACAGATTTCATCAGTTGCATTGATGGATGCACGTTCTATTGCAGCAACAGCAGCGAACAAAGGATTCTTAACACCTGCAACAGCAATGGATGTAGAATATAAGGGACAGAAGTATCATTTCGATTCAAGCATTTATGCAAATCGAGTATTTGACAGCAAGGGAGTAGCAGATCCATCTGTAGAGATTCAGTTTGGACCAAACATCAAAGACTGGCCGGCAATGTCAGCATTACCGGAGAATCTTGTATTGAAGGTTGTTTCTGAGATTCATGATCCGGTTACAACAACAGATGAATTGATTCCTTCAGGAGAGACTTCATCATATCGTTCAAATCCACTTGGACTTGCAGAATTTGCATTATCAAGAAAAGATCCTGCATATGTAGGACGTGCTAAAGAAGTACAGGCAGCACAGAAAGCAATCGAAGCAGGCGAATGCCCATTAGAAGCTTTAGAAGAATTAAAGCCTGTTATGGCAGCTATCCAGAAGGATTACCCAGAAGTTGGCAAAGGCAATGTAGGTGTAGGAAGTACAATTTTCGCAGTGAAACCAGGAGATGGTTCTGCACGTGAGCAGGCAGCATCATGCCAGAAGGTACTTGGCGGATGGGCGAATATTGCAAATGAATATGCAACAAAACGTTATCGCTCGAACTTGATTAACTGGGGTATGCTTCCATTTTTAACAGATGCAGACCACGAAGCACTTCCGTTCAAGAACGGAGATTATATTTTCGTGCCGGATGTAAGAAAAGTGGTAGAAGAGAAGCAATCGGTAGTGAAGGCATATGTAGTTGTAGGAGATGAATTGAAAGAGATTGAATTGAAGCTTGGAGAGATGACAGATGCAGAGCGTGAGATCATCTTGAAGGGATGTTTGATCAATTATTATAGAGGATAAGAAGAGGGGAGCTGTCGCATTGCGATAGCTCCCTTTTTTCGAGATCTATTCCTTTGTTTGGATCTCATCCACAATTGTCTGAATAACCTCAACTTCTTCCACCAGATCCTCTGCTATAACTTCCACGCACTGCCCTTTGGCGAGCTTCTTTCGGACTTGCTGTTTAAGAAGTTCTGTCCGTCCTTTTATTATTCCACGCTCTTCTATTCCTTCACTTAAATTACACATTACTTTCACATCCTCCTCTATTGATTTTTCCATTGGTATATGATATTCGTTTTTGAGTATATTCAATTTTTCCTCTTCTCTTAGTGTTTCTGACAATAGTGCTCCTAGAAGCCGGTGCAGTTCATGTTTCTCTTCTCTGGGAGATACTTCTTTTGTCAACCCTATCATAACGATATTTATCAAGTCTTCTCTTCCTCTCCAGTTTTGATTTCCTATAATCGTATCATTTTGCAAATGAATGTGATTCATACTGTTCTCTGACATGTTCATACATATCCAAATGGAATAAACTTTCTTAATATCGTTATAATTGCTATTCACAAACTCCCTGTTTTTCTGGGATGAGATTTCTCTGCTAACGTAAAAGATAGCCCGGTTAAGAATGTCATATTCTATTGGTTCTTTTCTCTGTGCCTCTACATTTATGATAATCTTCGAGCGCCCCGCTTTCAAGCTCACGTAAAAAATAATATCAAACAAAATGTATCCCGCATTTACCTCTTCATTTACCGTATTCATTCCTATGATCTCTTTTTCATTTTCATCCACTCCAACAACTTTGTTAGTAAGCCCCGGGTCAATCGGGATTTTCCCGATATGTATATCATCTTCAATCAATGGCTTCACTTCTTCCGGTGACATGCCCCGGAATTCTTCTACTGCCTCTATCAAAATTCGCGCCAGTATATCTTTGTATCCAAGCAGCTTTTTGGCACAGGCATCATACTGTGCTTTAAGGTCAGTCGCTAATACAGCATTTTTTAACTCAGTATTCATTTTTCCTCCTTTTGCAGAAGGAACTTCCTCTATCTTCAATCACTCCCAGTCCTCTTCTGCTTTTTTCATAATGTTTGGTATTAAAGCATAGATTTCTGAAATGTTATTAGAATATAGATGGTACGACGTACCTTAGATTTCGTATAGAAACATGCTTTTTCCTACTTTAACATAGAGTAGGAATGAATTGCAAGAGGGGATTTTACGGTTTCATTCAAGTACCTCCCTCCTTTGAGTTGCTATTTAGTTCATTAAGTGGCAATACGTTCCTTACAAAAAATTGATATAAGAATTCTTGCTCAGATTCCATGAGCGGGAGACACATAAGAGCGTAAATTTTTGCTAAAAGCAAATGAATTTGAACTCAAACTTGCTGCTACGCAGCTTCAAACATGTTCGTTCAAATTCATTAACACAAAAATTTACGCTCTAAGTGTCTCCAACGCTCACTCCATATTCGCTCGAATTTCTTATATCAATTTTTTTGTAAGTAATGTATTGGCTCAAGTTGTGAAGTAAATAGAACTCAAAGGATATCTGCGATAGTGGATTCTAGGGGATTGAAGATGCAAAATTTTGATGGGGAGTATCTGCAAGTCATGGAAAGCGCAAGTCGAGGATGCACATTTTTACTGGAGAGTATCCACAAGGCATAGAAAGAGTAGGTTGTAGATGCGTAATTTTACTGGGGAGCATCTTCACGTTATCGAAAATGTGGGATGTAGATGCAAAATTTGCAAAGGGAGTATCTTTAAATCCAAGAAAAGGCAAGATGCAGATGTAATTTAACATGACAGGCAGGCTGAAAAGTATCTGCAAGTTCGAAGAAAAGCAAGTTGCAGATACATTAGTCAAGAAAAGAGCATCTGCAACAGAAAATATTAAGGTCTTGCAGATACATCAGTTGCCACAAAGACATCTATAACACGGAATAAGCGAGATGTGTAGATACATGAGGTGCCAGCGCCTGTCTAGCAAAGCTCTGCTTTTTAATTCATATCCAATATTTTCTCAGGGACGCTTATCCAACTTAGTGAACTAAATAGCAACTCCACCTTGATTTTCTTCTACCCTCGTTCTAATATATTCCTATGTTACACATTAGTTTAATTCTTAATTTGGAGAAACAGACATGAAATTACAAGACGGAAGACCAACAGATTTAACCGGCAGATTGCCAAAAGAAATACGCGTATATGATTTTTTAGATACCCTCAATATATCTTATCAGAGAGTTGACCATGAAGCAGCTATGACAATGGAAGCTTGTGAAGAAATCGATCAAGTACTCGGAGATAACACCTCGATTTGTAAAAATCTATTCTTATGTAACCGACAGGCAACTGATTTTTATCTACTTCTTATACCGGGAAACAAACCATTTAAAACCAAAGAATTATCTGCACAAATTGGAAGTTCCAGATTATCCTTTGCCAAGCCTGAATTTATGGAACAATATTTAGACATCACTCCCGGCTCCGTCAGTGTTATGGGATTGATGAATGATATAGAGCATAAAGTACAACTTCTGATTGATGAAGATATTTTGAAAAAAGAATATTTTGGATGTCATCCTTGTGTAAATACATCAAGCTTAAAATTCAAAACAACCGATCTTATGGAGCGTATCATTCCAGCTCTTGGACATACGCAAAAAATGGTAAGGCTTGGTTGAGCCAAACAGGGACGGGGTTTTCCGGCTTTTTT
>OGXI01000915.1_pt1 | contig 25586 bp, 17 predicted proteins | sample 1576221 | NCBI WGS metagenome assembly OGXI01 (sample SAMEA3541523, study PRJEB24748) | human gut metagenome | biome: human gut; feature: human-associated habitat; material: faeces | place: China | collected 2012
CGGAGCTGGAGGGCATAGCGGGAAACATCACGCTCAACACGCCGCTCATGGAGGCATACAGCGGAACGGCTTCCATGAACGGCGCCGTGAGCGGGGAGTTTCCGACGCTTTTGCCGGGGCAGAACGCAATCAGTTGGATGGGAAGCGTGAGCAGCGTGGTCATTGAGCCTCATTGGCGGTATCTGTAAGGACTATCGTATTGCAATTCGCAATACAAGACGGTATAATGCTCTTGAGAGGTGGTACCGATATGGCCGGCAAGAGCGCAAACGTTATGGTGAGAGTGGAACCGGAAATCAAAGCGCAGGCAGAAGCGGTGTTGGATAAACTGGGTCTGCCGGTATCTGTGGTTATTAACTCGCTGTATCGGCAAATCATCATGCAACATGGGCTTCCATTTGCGTTGACCATTCCTGGGAATCTTTCGGTTCGGAATCAGACAATGGCTGCGCAGTTTGATGCTGTGATGGAAAAAGAGTTGCCTGAGGCGTAAACCGGAAAAGAGATGGATTTGGACGAATCCCTGAGCAGAGCAAGACAAGAGCGCGGGATGAACTGCTGGGTAAAGCTGACGCAGAACGCCATGAAACAAAAGCAGGGGATTGTTGAATATATTTAGGGTATGTTGCGGATTCCAGGAAGAACATAGAAAATTAACTGCACAGGCGTTGTCTCAGGCAATTTACAATGATATAATATAGCACAATGCTTGCAGAATGTTTTTCGAGACAGTGATTTGGAGAGGAGGATGCTGACCATGCTTGCTCCGAGCAAACTGTTTTTTGAAAGAACGCAGAAAAACAGCATTTATAACATTCAGCCGATCAGCAATATTCTCTCCGTAGTTTCCCACGGGATTCTTTCTTATAATCGGGCTGCAAAAATGGCGCACAAATCAATTGCCATGTCCGATGTACAGAGCCGGCGCGATAACGTTGTTATTCCGAATGGCGGCCATCTTCATTCTTATGCGAATGCCTATTTTAATCCGCGCAATCCAATGATGTATAAGCGCAAGGATATGGCAGAAACTTTGTGTGTACTGGCTATTTCGGCATTGGTCCTTGATTGCGCGGGAACGATCATTTCGGACGGAAATGCTGCCAGTGCATATAGTCGTTTCTATTCTCCGCAAGATGGAATCCAAAAGCTAGATTTTTGTGAAATCTATGGTCAATGGTGGCTGGACGAAGATTCGTATGAACAAATGAAGCGAAAACGTATTAAGTGCGCGGAAATACTGGTGCCGGATGTAATTGCGTATGAGTATATCATCGGCGCTATTGTCGTGAATGAACAGGCGAGACAGGAATTGATTCTGCAGGGGTTCGAGAAAAAAATTGTTATCGAACCAAAGACATTTTTTCGAAAGGAGGGGTAAAGGTGAAAATATTGCTGGGGAATATTTTTGACAGCAAGTGCAGCACACTGGTAAATACGGTCAACTGCGTAGGCGTTATGGGTAAGGGAATTGCTTTGGATTTTAAGAAGAAGTATCCCGGTATGTTTGACGAGTATCAGACGCTTTGCAAAGAGGGGCGTGTAAAACCGGGGCAGCCCTATCTTTATCGCGACCTGGCCGGCAATTCCATTATCAATTTTCCCACGAAGGACAACTGGCGTTCTCCCTCTAAGTTCTCGTATATAACCAAAGGCTTGAAATGGTTTCAGCAGTCATACCAGGAACTGGGGATAACATCTGTTGCCTTCCCTCCTTTGGGATGCGGAAACGGAGGTCTAAAATGGGACGATGTTGGTCCCGAAATGTATCGCGCACTAAAAGATTTGCCTATAGAAATTGAGATTTATGCACCCTATGGGACGCCCAAGGAAAAATTGACTTTTCAGTATCTAGAGCAGGCAGGGACAGCCAGCGAGACACTTAAGGGGGTGAAGCGCGCTTCCTTTAATGATAAATGGCTGTTGATCCTTGAAGTGGTACGTCAGGTAAATGCACAACGCTATTCGCTGCACGTTGGCAGGGTCATTTTTCAGAAAATCTGCTACGTGCTGACTCGCTCTGGAATTCAGACCGGCTTTACCTTCATCAAGGCAAGCTACGGCCCATACTCAGCGGAGGTTAAGGAAAGCATCACGACTTTGTCCAATGCCAATTTGATGGTCGAGAGTCAGCATGTCGGACAGAACATGGTGGAAACGCGAGTAACGCCCAATTTCGCATTTGATCCTTCTCTATATACCAGCGATGAACTTCAATGCCTGAATAAAACCGTGGATCTGTTTTGCAGAATTAAAAATACAGATCAGGCTGAAATGATGGCAACCGTCATGTTCTCCTACGACAGGCTCAAGCTTCGGAATGCAGAAGTGACGGAGGAAGATGTGCTCCGTGACGTACTGGATTGGAAAAAACGCTGGGTTGGTGTAAAAGAAGATGAAATCAGGCATACGATTCGTGACCTGTCCATTCTCGGATGGCTTCAGCCGAAAATCAGCTTTCCTGTTGAGGAGGAATACTGAGGAACCTGGTCGTTGCATAATAGAGGAAAAGGATGACTGCTTTCTCTCTGCTGAATAGAGGTATCACAAGCAAAATTGGACAAAGCGCCTGTTGCGAAAGCAGGCGCTTTTCCTGTGCCCCGAAGGGAGGTAATCCCCATGATTTGCGTATACCCCGCCGCCTGCACGGACTTCTCCGGCAATGGGCTGGGCGTGGTGCGGCCGCAGTCCTGCACAGTCACCGAAACCCTCAACGGCGAATGGGAGCTGACCCTCGTCCATCCCATCGACGAATACGGGAAATGGACGCGGCTGAGTGAGGGCAATATCCTGCGCGCGCCGGTGCCCGCCGCCATGACGCCCCGCATCCGGATTTCCGTGCCGGGCGAGGATACGCGCCGCGATGTGTATCAGGTGGATACGGATACGCCCGAAGCCTCCGTGCGGGGCGGTACGCTGCGCCTGCGCACGGGACCCGGCGAAGGGTATTCCGTGCTCAAGCAGTACGCCAACGGAACCGAGGTACAGGTGCTTTCCAGAACCAACGCACAGTGGTATGAGGTGGTGCTCCCGGACGGAAAGCGCGGGTACATGTCAACGACGTTTTTGCGCTATGTTCGGACGGAGGGGTCCGTATCCGAGGCGGTCAACGCCGTGGTGGATGCCCGCCAGCTGCGCGACCAGCCCTTCCGCATCTACCGGGTCGTGCCGGAGCTTGGCAAGCTCACGGTTTACGCCCGCCATATCTTCTATGACCTTTTGGACAACATGGTCAAATCCCTCAGGCCCTCACCCTCCGCGGTGGGGGCCTCCGTCGTGCAGGGGCTTGCCTCCGCCTGCCTCTCCGGGCATGGCTTCACCTTCTATTCCGACCTGACCTCCACGGCGCAGGACGTGAGCCTTGAGAACGTCAATCCCGTGGAGGCCCTGCTGGGCGAGGGCGGGCTGGCGGAGAAGTACGGCGGGGAGCTGACGCGGGACTGGTTTGACGTGTTTCTGGTCCGGCGCGTGGGCGCGGACAGCGACGTGCAGATCCGGGAGGGGAAGAACCTCACCGGCATCTCCTACGACGTGGACGAGACGGACGTGGTCACCCGCATCATGCCCACCGGCGAGGACGCGGACGGCAACCTCCTCTACCTGCCGGAACTGTACATCGACAGCCCGAACATCGGCGCGTACACGCACCCGAAGTGGATTCATCTGGCGGTCAGCGAAGCAAAAGAAGTGACGGACGGCGATACGCCGAAAAGCAAGGACCAGTGCTACGCCGAACTGCGCAAGGCCGCCCAAACGGAATATGAAAACGGCTGCGACCTGCCCACGGTGACCCTCAAGGTGGATTTCGTCAACTGCGCCGATACCGAGGAATACCGGCAGTACGGGTTTCTCCAGAACATCTTCCTCGGCGACAGCGTGCGCGTGGTGGCCCGGCGCATCGGCGTGGCGGTCTCCCTGCGCATGACGCAGTACACCTACGACTGCCTGACGCAAAAGTACACCGCCGTAACGCTGGGCACCTCCGCGGACACGCTGGAGGGCAGCATGATCTCCGCGCGGCAGCTGGCCAACGGTTCCATCACCGGCATGAAGCTGGCGCTCAACTCCGTGGGCAGCGGCCAGCTGCAAAGCGGGTCGGTCGGATCGCTCCAGATCAAAAACGCGGCCGTCAGCGGCGCGCATATTCAGGACGCCTGCATCACCCGCGCCCACATCGCGGAGGCGCTCATCGACACGCTGAGCGTCAACGCGCTTGCCGCCGTGACGGCCAAAATCAAGGAACTGGCCGCGGGCAGCGTCACGGCCGACGACCTCTACGCCTCCGTGGCCATGATCGCCGCAGCCCAGCTGACCACGGCCAATATCGTGAGCGCGGACATCCGCTGGGCGGACATCGAGGCGCTCTCCGCCCGCATCGCGCAGATCAGCAAGGCGCAGATCACCGCCGCCGCCATCGACGAGGCGAATATCGACTGGGCGGCCATCACCACGCTTACGGCCGCCACGGCGGAGATTGTCAAGGTCCAGATGCGGACCGCCGATATCGACTGGTCGCACATCAAGGACCTGGCCACCGATACCGCCGTCATCACCCAGGGCACGGCGGGGGAGCTCTATATCGCGCGGCTGGCCGTGACCGAGGCGAACATGGTCTCCCTGACGGTCGGCGAGCTGGTAGTCAAAGGCTCGGACGGCCATTTTTATTCGGTGTCCGTGGATGAGAGCGGGCAGGTTGTTACGACGCTCAAGCAGATCGCCAACGACGACGTGGCCGACCAGAGCATCGACGGCGGGGAGAAGATCATCGAGGGCACGATCACTGCGGGTACGCTCAACGTGCAGGACATCTTCGCCGGCAATGCCGTCATCCAAAGCCTCATCGCCGCCAACCTCGACGTGGACACGCTCTTCGCCCGCGAGGCCACCGTCGCCGCCCTGAACGCCATGGACATCACCTCCAACACCTATCTGAAGCTCATGGTCTCGGGCAAGGCGGACAAGGAGGACCTGGACGCGCTGAATGAACGGGTCAGCGCGGCGGAACTGAAGCTCACGGAGGACGCGATTGTGTCCACCGTCACGGGCAGCGATCGGTACAAAGAGGACCTTGCCGCCATCGCAGCGAGCGGCTCCGGGCCGGAGCTTGTGGTGGGCACGCAGACCTCGTACACCGCGGCGTGGACGGGAAACGCGGGCTTTGCGGCGCTTCACGACGGGCAGCAGATCACCTACTGGCTGCCCGCGGCATCCGGGAGCAACGTAACGCTCGATCTTACGCTCGCAGACGGCAGCACTACCGGTGCGATTCCATGCTACTTTGGCGGCAGCACCCGGCTGGGCACCCAGTACGCCGCCGGGAATGTCGTCAGGCTCACCTACCGGGAAAACGTCGTTATCGGTTCTGCCTCCATCCCCAAAGGCTGGTGGGCGGACGCGAACTACAACACCGATACCTACGACCGCATTCGCATCGGAACGACGCTCAAGGCCAAGACGGCCATTCCCGCGGGAAGGCTGGCCGTCGCGGACGAGGAAGGCTGCTTCCCGCTGGCGGCCGGCGTGTCCTTTGACGTGACCCGGCCGGTGCTCTACTGCGCCGCCGCCGTGTCCGCCGGGACGTACGGCTCCCAGTTCTACCTGACCTACCCCTACTGCACGCTGCGCACGGTTGACCCGGACTTTGCGGGGACGGTCGGCACAACCTGCTATGTGGCGGGCACGCTCGACGGCACGGCCTTTACGCCCGCGGAAACCTGCCTGACAACTTCGGTTCCCACCGAGGACGACGGCCTGACCTACATGGCGCTGGGCACGCTCACCGGCACGTACCAGACCTGCGTGTTCCCCGAACACCCGCTCTACCGCTTCGTGGACGGTGCGTTCAAGCCCTTATCTCAAGTGGCCTATGAGGCTTCCGTCGCCATCGGCGAAACGCGCCGGGAGATGTCCACGCGCTTTGAGCAGACCGACACGGCCATCGCGCTCAAGGCGGACCAGACGGAGGTTCACGCCCTCTCCACGCGCGTGCAGTCCGCCGAGCAGAAAATCACCCCGCAGGCCATCACGGCCGCGGTGGCGGCGTCCGCAAGTTTCGTCCATGAAAAGTACGAGGGCCGCAACTACTGCCTGGGCAGCGGCGGCGAATTTACCTTCATTTCCAACCGCTACTACGAGGACGGCAAGGCCACCTCGCTCACCCTCAAAAGCCTCGCGGTTTCGGACGATTTCTTCGCGCACAGCCAAAGCGGCGCGTCCATCCGCATTTCGCTGGACATCCGCCGTCAGGGGGTGGAGGCCTCCGAAGCCGCCACGCCGGGCGTGTACTCCGGCCTGTGGGTGTACTACCTCTACAGCGAGAACGGACAGTTCAAAACCGTCGGACGCGGCTGGTACCTGCGCACCACGGACGCGAGCTTTCAGGCCACGGACGACGGCTGGGTGCGCCTGCAATACGGACCGCTGGACCTGTCGCCCTACAACCCCGTCTCCATTTCCTATTTCGCCCTCGGCACATCCGCGGCCAACGGCATGACGGGAAACGTCCGGTTTCGGAATGTCAAGCTGGAGGTGCTGGACGCCTGGACGGACTGGAGCGCCGCGCCCGAGGACATCTACGGTCTGGCGGGACGCATGGACAGCGCGGAATCCCGCATCACGCAAAACGCCGGCAATATCGCCCTCAAGGTCAGCACTTCGGTCTACAACACCGAAAAGGTCTATCGCAGCAACACCGCTCCCACTACCCTCTATGCCAACATGCTCTGGCTGGATACCTCCCTCTCTCCGCCCATCCTCAAGCGGTATACGGGCTCGGCATGGGCGGCCGTGGGCGCGCAGGAGCTCAAGACGAGCGGGATCACCATCGGAGGAAACAACGTGGCCATTACCACGGAGAACTTCCTGCTCCAGCTCCTCGACCCCGCGAACAACGAAAACGTCCTCATGGAGATGAGCGCAAGCGGAGACGTCGGCTTTAAGGCGCTGTATGCCGATGAGGTGGTTTCGCCCTCCGTGGTCAACGCCTATACCGGCCCCGCCACGCTGTATGTCTACCCCGCCCTGAGCGGCATGGCGGCCAATGCGTGCCGCAGCCTTCGGGAGGCGCTCTCGCGGATCAACGGAAAGGCGCTGCGCTATGACGTGACCGTCGCCTTCTTCACCTCCCAGGCCGAGACGCTCTACGAGATGGAGGGCGTGGAGATCAGCGGGGTGACCGGGCCGCATACGCTGCGCATCGAGGGCATGGACCGCAACAAGACGCTGAGCACCTTTCTCACCGTGAGCAGCTGCACGGCGCGGATCGAGCTTTCCTACCTGAACATCCGCGACTGCCGCGGCCTCGTCGGCGGAACTTCAAAAAACAGCTACCTCATCAACGCCCGCAACAATACCTTTCTTTCTCTGACCGGATGCGTGCTCGATCTCAACAACGTCACTGCCAATGCGGTGCAGGCCACGGCCTCGTATGTGGACCTGCGCTACTGCGAGATTCGCAGTGCCTATATCGGGCTGGGGCTGGAAAGCGCCACAGGCAACCTGTACTACTGCAAGGGACAGTGCACGTTTTCGGTGTTCTGCATGTCCGGTATTGCCTTTTGCACGGGCACGGTGCCTTCGGGCGGGCGCACGTCCTCCTGCAACGGACAGATCTTCGACGCGGGCGTGACCACGGATGCGGGAGCGACAGTCGCACCCCAGACGCCGGACGATACCACGCTGCAATACGCCACGCTCACCAAGTCCTATCGCGGCGGCTGGCGCACGGATACGGTGGACGTGGTGCAGGGCGTGTATTCGGAGGCCGGGTATTCCGCCGGCCTGAGCTGGAACTACGGCTGCATGTGGTTTGGAGGTCTGCGGGGCGCGCTCTCCGGCAAGACGGTCAAGTCCGCGACGCTCACCCTGTATCGCAAAACCGGCAGCGGCTCCGGCGCGGCCAGGACGCTTTACCTGTGCGCCATCACCAACACCACGGCCAGCGGCGCGCCCGCCGTCGCGGCAAACTACGGGGCCATCGGCACCCTTGGCCGCGCGGAGCAGATGACATTCGCCATCCCGCCGGCCGTGGCGGAGGGCCTGGCTAACGGGACGTTCGGCGGCCTGTGCCTGTACGAGTCGCCCTACAACTTCGGCGCTTCCAACTGGTCGGCCAACTACATGCGCATCGCCGGGACGGACAGCAGCTACAAGCCCTGCTTGCGGGTAATCTATGGCGGCACGGCCGCCGGGTAAGGAGGTTTCAAATGTACATCGCAATCCCCTTCGAGGGGCGGGTGAGAACGCTCATCCGCTCCTCTTTCGTTCTGGCAAAACGACTGTCGGAAACGACCTACAACCTGTCCGGGGACGCCTTTCAGATGGCGCAGGTGACGGCGGAGCAGGCGCTCGTCTTTCCGGATGAGGTGACGCTTGAGGAAGGGACGGAGCTTACGGACGAGCTGCTCATGCAGGCTTTGCCGCTGGAGAGCTTTGTCTCGGTATCGGCGGAAGAGGCCCTTCCAAACGTGCTGGGCCTGCTGCTTCGGGCCGCCGTGGCGGACGGGCGCATCTCGGACGAGGAGCTGCTCGCCGTCCAGCCCGCGCTGGAGGGGCGAAGCTGGCGCGCGAACGTCGCGGTGCAGGTGGGCGACGTGTTTGCCTACAAGGGCGCGCTCTGGCGATGCCTTCAGGCACACACCACGCAGGGCGGCTGGCAGCCGGACAAGACCCCGGCCCTCTGGCACAGGGTGGAGATCATCACCGGGGGCGTGGTGCGCGTCTGGGAGAAAGGCGTGGCCTATGCGGTCGGCGACGTGGTGGCCTTCCCGAAGGAGGACGGGACGCGGTACACCTGTATTCAGGCGCACACCTCGCAGGCCGGGTGGCAGCCGCCGGCCGCGCCCGCGCTGTGGAAGGCGTCGGAGGAAGATGAACCCTTGCAAATCGAAGCCGAAACATGAGGCGTCCATGCGAGCGGCTTTTGTATTATTTCCATCACAAGGAGGAAACATCATGCGTGACTTTTCGATTGATCTGGTATGGGCCAAGCTGCAGATGGCCATTGCCGCCGTGGGCGGCTGGCTGGGGTACTTCGTGGGCGGCGTGGACGGGCTGATGACCGCGCTGCTCGTCCTGATGGTGATGGACTACGTGACCGGGGTCATGTGCGCGGTGATCGACCGGGAACTGTCCAGCTCCGTGGGCTTTCGGGGCATCTTCAAGAAGGTGCTGATCCTCATGCTGGTGGGCGTGGCGCACATCGTGGACCTGCATGTGGTGCGCTCGGGAGAAGCGCTTCGCAGCGCCGTGATCTGCTTTTACCTCTCCAACGAGGGTGTGAGCGTGCTGGAAAACGCGGGGCATCTGGGCCTGCCTATCCCCGAAAAGCTCAAGGCCATCCTGGCCCAGCTGCACGACCGCATCGAGGAGGCGGACGGGACGGAGGACGGCGGCGAGTGACCGCCGTCTCCTGAAAGGAGGAATATGCCATGTCTGAACGCGTTCACACACCCATGACCAACGAGCACTTCGCGGCCTTCTGCCGCTCCATGGTGGGCCAGCCCTACTGGTACGGCACCTGCCTGTACAAGTGTACGGAAAGCCTGCGCAGCCGAAAGGCGGCTCAGTATCCCTCGCATTATGCCTCCGGCCGCACGGCGCGGTACAGGCAGGATATCTCCGAGAAAAAGATCTGCGCCGACTGTATCGGCGCGGTCAAGGGATATGCCTGGACCGGCGGCGGACTGGGCGTATTGGAGGCCATCGGTACGGACAAGACCTACGCCAGCAGCTACGGCTCCCACGGCTGCCCCGACAAGGGAGCCGATTCCATGTTCACCTATGCAAAGAGCAAAGGCGCGGGCTGGGGCGGCATCGACACGCTCCCGGAGGTCGTGGGGCTGGCGCTGCACAAGGAAGGGCACGTGGGCTACTATGTCGGAAACGGCGAGGCCGTGGAGTGGAAGAGCTTTGCGGACGGCTGCGTCAAAACGAAGGTCGCCGGGCGCGGCTGGACGAGCTGGTACCGTCTGCCCTTCCTCGACTATGGCGACGGGGTTTTGCAGGGAAGCACGGACGATGAGTCCCCCGCGGAAACCCCGCTGGGGAGCCGTCTGCTGCTGGACGGCTCGGAGGGTAGCGACGTGCGCGCCCTGCAGGAGCTGCTGCTGTCGCTGGGGTACGCGCTGCCCCGCTACGGCGCGGACGGGAATTTCGGCGCGGAAACCGAGGCGGCACTCCGCGCCTTTCAAGTCGACGCGGGGCTGGAGGCGGACGGCAAGTACGGCGAAAAAAGCCATGCCGCCCTGACGGACGCGCTTGCGGATGGGGGAAAGGAGAGCCGGCCCGCGCAGCCGGAGCCCCCGGATGCGGAAAAACCGTCCGTCTCCGCAACGGTCGTCATCGTCTCGGACGGCGGCAAGGTCAACGTCCGCGAGGGAAACGGCCTGACGTATGGCCACATCGCCCAGCTCGCGCCCGGCACGACCTGCCCGTATGTCGCCACGGCCGAAAACGGATGGCATGCCGTGGTGGTCGGAAGGCGCGTCGGATGGGTGTCCGGGGAATACAGCCGCGTGATCTGACCCAAAAAGAAAAGGCTCCTTCGCGCGACCGCGCCGGAGCCTTACGGTTCAAGGTTGCCTTCCTGAAACAGGGGAGAATCGAAAAACTCGGAAATGCTGATGCCCAGCCCCTGACACATCTCGTGAATGACGCGCAGCTTCACCGAATCGTAGGAACAGTTGATGACGTTGCCGATGGTGGACTTGGGCACGCCGCTCTTGATGAAAAGCTGGTACTGCGTCATCCGCTTTTCCTTCAGCAGCTCCGTCAGCCTTGCGCTGATCGCCTGATTGAGCTTCATTCCATCACCATCCCTGTCGCTGTACCAATATTGTAATGTGGCACCTGTCAGGAATAGTCCCTGTAGCTGTACTAATCCGCAATTTCGTGATATGATTTACAGGCAGTGCGGGGGGTGATCCGATTGATTGTTACCTTTTGCGGTCACAGCGAGGTCCCGGACCGGGAGGCGGTGCGCGGGTGGCTGAACGATGTCTGCGAACGGATGATCGAGGGCGGGGCGACCGAGTTTTATTTGGGCGGCTATGGCGCGTTCGATCGCCTGTGCGCCGACGTGCTGCATGGGCTGAAGCGTCGGCATGCCCATATCCGCCTGATTCTGGTGCTTCCCTATCTCAACGGCGCCATGCCTGCGGAGGGCTACGACGAGACGGTTTATCCGCCGCTGGAATCGGTGCCGAGGCGATACGCTATTTTGCGCAGAAACGAATGGATGATTCAGCGCTGCGACGTGCTCGTCGCCTATGTCACCCACGGCTGGGGCGGTGCGGCCAAAACGCTGGAGTACGCGCGCAAAAAGAAAAAGACCATTCTCGCTTACGGAGAATGACCCTCGGAGAAAAGCAGGCAAGGCAGTCATCGCTTTGCCTGCTCCTCTTTTTTTCTCTGTATGTCCACATTGCGCCGCGGGCTGTCCGAACAGGAGGATGGGGAGAGAGGGAAAGGAGGCGTGCGGCGCAGTTGTGTTCAGAACGTAAGAAACCGGACACAAAGAGTTATCTTGCAATCGCGGCCGATCAGAGCAAACATGTCACATGCAGACCGATAGAATCTGCTTTCCAAAGACAAAGGAGGAATCATGCATGGAAAACAACACCGCCCGGAACCGACTGGACGATATGCTGGAACGCTATGGCGAGGTATGCACCCAGAAGGTCGCGGCCCAGCTGCTCAGCGTTGTGCCGCGCACCATTCACCGCATGCTGGAGGAGGGCCGTCTGCGCCGGGTAGACCGCCGGGTGGACGTGCGCTCCATCTGCGAGTACATCGAGAATCCCAAACAGGCGAATTTTGTGGCCAAGGCGAAAAACGCCCGGCCGCGCAACATGATGAGCGAGAGCGACTTCTTCGCCGCAGCCCGCCAGGGCCGATGGGCGCCCAGGCGCTAAGGAGGGGAGCCTATGGCCAAGAGGACGCCTTCGGGCAAGTTCCGCGGGAAGGTGACCATCGGCTACGACCCGGACGGCAAGCCGATCTACAAGTATGTGACGGCGCCGACCCGCCGGGAGCTGGAAAACGTCAAGGAAGCCGTGCGGGAGCACTACATCTTCGGCAGGGCGATTCCCCGGGATCAGCCGTTTTACGAATACGCCGGGCAATGGTACAGGGTCAAGAAGGAGCCGTTCATCTCCAACGCCAGCCGCTCCTATTACAAGACGTGCTTCGTCAAACACCTTCTGCCGCAGTTCGGCATGCAGCATATGAAGGCCATCAGCGCGGCGCAGATCCAGGAATTCGTGAGCGGCTTTGCCGGAGCCAGCAAGTCCCAGATCAACAACGTCATCGGGACCCTGAAGGCGATTTTCGCTTCGGCCTACGCGGAAGGGGTGATCGAGCGCGATCCCACGGTCGCGCTCATCCGCCCCAAAGCTTCAAAGGGGACGAGGCGCAGGGCGCTGACGCCGGAGGAAACCCGGCGCGTGCTGGAGACAATTCGAACCCACCCGGAGGGGCTGTTTCTGGCGATTCTCTACTATCTTGGCGTTCGCCGGGGCGAAGCGCTGGGGCTCAAGTGGGGCGACTTCGACTTTGCGGCCGACCAGGTGCACATCCTCCGGGACATCGACTTCACCGGCTCCACTTCTTCGGAGGGCACGCTCAAGACCGCCGCCGCAGACCGCTTCATTCCCGTCCCGGCAGCGCTCCGTGAGATGCTTCTACCAAAGCGGGAATCAGCGGATGCTTACGTGTTCCACACGCCGTCGGGTGCGCCGCTTCCGCAGGCCAGCTACAAGCGCATGTGGTCGCGGCTGATGATGGCCTGCGGGTGCGTGACATGGCGGGAGATCAAGCCGGGCACCTCCCGCCCGGACGACATCCTTAAGCAGGTCAAGCCCACGCTGACCCCGCACTATTTCCGGCACAACTACGTGACACTGCTCTACGAGAGTGGCGTCGACCCGCTGATCGCCATGAAGATTGTGGGCCACACCGACTACCAGACCACCGCGAACATCTATACCCACCTTAAGGAGGAGACGCTGCGCAGGGCTTCGGTCAACATGGAGAAGGTGTTCGTGGAGAGGGAGAAGGGGGAAGGTGAGGGGGTGTGACGGAAAGAGGGGGAGTGACGGGATAGGGAGAGCGGCTGCTGCTTTGCCTCCGGTTTGCCGGCTTACGCCGTACTTTTTCGCATCTGTCGTGTGGGACCGGCAGGACTCCATGTTTTGTGGGATATGCTTTATGAGGCTCGGGCTCCTTTCCGGGTCGTTGCCGAAAAGCAACGATGACGGATGGGGGTTCGGGCCTTTTATTTTTGCGGTTCAATATGGATGGTAGCACTACAAGACTTGCGCGCCATATGATACCCTAAATTATCGGCAATTATATCTATCAATAGTATAATTATAACATACAGAATTAAGCATGGAAGGAACAAAATATTTTTTAAAGTTTTTTAAGTCAATAGCTAATTGATAAAGAATAGAGCTACTACATTGCCGAACATGGCTTTAAAGACTGTGAACATTTAAGTAGTTTCGGATAGCCCGACTTACGCCGTACTTCTGAGCATATGTGAGCAGGGATTGCCGGTATTTCATGTCCTACATTATACTTTTTGTGAGACTTGAGCTCCTTTCCTAGTTGTCATGCAACTCAACTATACCAGGGCGCCAGGTCTCTCCCTTTTTTTACTGCCCAATATGTATTGTAGCTCTATACTCATTAAAATTGAGATTCTCAACTTCTCATTGTGAATTTGCCTCATGCATGGTATAATTCTTTTAATCATTTTTCCGGCTGTGGAGGTGTTCTCTGTGGCGATTTGCTATAAAAAGCTTTGGAAATTGTTAATCGACCGCGATATGCAAAAAAAGGACCTTCGTCTTGCCGCTGGACTAAGCACAAATGTTATCGCAAAGCTTGGTAAAAATCAGAATGTTTCAACCGAAGTGCTGGGGAAAATCTGCAAAACGTTGAATTGCGAAATTACCGACATTATGGAATTTGTAGACGAAGAACCGATGCAAATTAACGATGACACTTAAGAAGGCTGGTGATCCACGTGGCAAAGTTAGAAGATCTCTCTGTAGGTAGCGTCGTCAAAGGCCTACTTTCAGAAGAAGCGATTACCGTCGTATCCACCAAATGGTACGGGTCTGATAGCGTGGAAGTATTTTACAAAACCCATCAGGGAAAAACCGGCTCGCAGATCCTTTTTCGTGATACCGAACCTTCGTTAGCTGTGCTCGAGAAGAGTCTCCCTTGGAGCTTTGATGTCCCTGGTGAAAAGCTGCGCTTGATTTCAGAAGCATACCGTATCCATCTGGCTCACCTGTTTGACCCTTACTTGGCTGTACACACCTCAGCCATTGAACCTCTTCCGCATCAGATATCAGCTGTATACGAGGAAATGTTGCCTCGTTTGCCATTGAGATATGTTTTGGCGGATGATCCCGGCGCTGGTAAAACGATCATGACGGGTCTACTCATCAAGGAACTTGTCATCCGCGGTGATCTCAAACGCTGCCTCATCGTCTCGCCAGGCAATTTGGCCGAACAGTGGCAGGATGAGCTCTTTTCCAAGTTCCATTTGCGCTTTGAAATTCTTACTAATGATCGCTTGGAATCCGCTGTAACCGGAAATATCTTCACAGAAGTCAACTATTGCATTGCCAGGCTGGATAAGCTATCTCGCAATACAGAATTGCAGGAAAAATTGAAGGTTACAGATTGGGACTTGATCGTGTGTGATGAGGCCCACAAAATGTCAGCAACCATGTGGGGCGGCGAAATCAAGTACACAAAACGTTATCAGCTGGGCCGTCTGCTGTCGAGCATTACACGTCATTTCCTCCTGTTGACCGCGACTCCGCACAATGGTAAAGAAGAAGATTTTCAGCTCTTTATGTCGCTGGTCGATCCGGATCGCTTTGAAGGGGCTTGCCGTACCAGCAATCAATCCATTGACGTATCCGATGTCATGCGGAGATTGGTCAAAGAGGACCTCCTGAAATTCGATGGGACCCCTCTATTTCCTGAGCGCATAGCTTATACGGTCAATTATGACCTTTCTCCGATGGAAGCGCAACTTTACACCAATGTCACCACCTATGTACAGGAAGAGTTTAATCGCGCAGATAAGCTGGATGGCACGCATCGCTCTTCTGTCGGGTTTGCTTTGACCATTCTGCAAAGACGCCTTGCTTCTTCTCCAGAGGCCATCTATCAGTCATTGCACCGCCGGCGGGAGCGTCTGGAGACTCGTCTGGCAGAAGAAAAGCTGGGAAAGCGTGCCCAGGATTTTCCTTGGCAATTTGATCTTCCTGAGGACCCGGATGACCTTGACGATCTGCCCTCCGATGAGCTTGAAGCCAAAGAAGAAACCGTTGCTGATCAGGCTTCTGCGGCTACAACGATTTCTGAACTGGAAGCTGAGATCGCCATACTCCGTAGACTTGAGGCGATGGCCAATCAGGTGCGCAATAGCGGAAAAGACAGAAAGTGGGATGAGCTGTCCTCAATTCTTCAGGATAACGAGTTGATGAAGTCTACGGATGGAACCCCTGAAAAACTCATCATCTTCACGGAGCATCGCGACACATTGAACTATCTGGCAAACAAGATCCGCACACTTTTTGGCCGAGAAGAAATTGTCGCAACCATCCACGGCGGCATGCTGCGCGACGAGCGGCGAAAAGTGGAGATGTTATTCAAGCAGGACAAGGATGTGCGCATTCTGATTGCCACAGACGCTGCGGGCGAGGGCATCAACCTGCAACGCGCGCACCTGATGGTCAACTATGACCTTCCATGGAACCCGAACCGTCTGGAGCAGCGCTTCGGCCGCATTCATCGTATCGGTCAGACGGAGGTCTGCCATCTGTGGAATATGGTATCCAAGGAAACCCGAGAAGGCGCCGTTTACCAGCGTCTGTTTGAGAAACTTGAGCAAGAGCGCAACGCCCTGGGCGGTAAAGTTTTCGACATTCTCGGCAAGGTGTCATTTGACAACAGAAGCCTGCGCGAATTGCTCATCGAAGCGGTGCGCTATGGCAACAGGCCGGAAACCCGCGCCAAGCTCTATCAGGTGGTCGATCGCTCTTTGGATACAAAGGCGCTGCGCAAGCTGCTTGCTGAAAGGGCCCTGACGGAGGACACCATGGATGTCCATCGCGTCATGGCGATTCGTGAAGAGATGGAACGCATGGAAGCGCACAAGCTGCAACCGCACTTCATCGAAGCCTTCTTCATGGAGGCGTTTCGCGCTCTGGGCGGAACGATACGCAGCCGGGAACCCGGACGGTATGAGATCATCAACGTGCCCTATAAGGTGCGCTCCCGCGACCAGCTCATCGGTTTCGGCGTGCCTGTAGCCTCTAAATATGAGCGCGTCTGCTTTGACAAGCAGTTTTGCAGCGTGCCGGGTAGCCCCATCGCCGATCAGATCTGTCCGGGCCATCCCCTGCTTGAAGCGGTCATCGATCTCATGCGCGAGCAGAATGCCGATGTGCTCAAGCGAGGTTCCGTGTTGATTGATGAAAATGACCCGAGCGAGAATGCACGGCTTCTGTTCTATATTGAGGATGCCATTCAAGATGGTATCACACTCCCCAACGGAACGCGCCGCATCATTAGCAAGCAGCTTCAGTTTGTTGAAATGGATGACGCTGGCCAAGCCAAAAATGCCGGTTATGCACCTTATCTGGATTACCGACCTGCAACCGAGGAAGAAGCCGCAGCCGTACTTCAATGTGCTAAGGGACAAGCGTGGCTCTCACAGAATATTGAAGAGCTGGCTGTGCACTATGCCATTGCAAACATCGTGCCCGTGCACTATGGCGAGGTCAAAGCGCACAAGCAACAGATGGCAGACAAGATCGCAAAGGCAGTCAAAGAGCGACTTACCTGCGAAATTCAGTATTGGGATTTGCGGGCGGCCGATCTAAAGGAAAAGGAAGCCGCAGGCAAACCCAACGCAAAGTTGAATTCAATCAATGCGCAGCGCCGTGCAGATGACCTGCAGGCCAGAATGCAGCGCCGTCTTCACGAGCTGGAGTTGGAAAAGCAGGTATCTCCATGCTCACCTGTGATCATGGGCGGCGCCCTCATCATTCCGCTGGGGCTGCTCAATCGGCTCATGGGCCGCCCGAACACAGGCGCGCTCTTCGGCGCAGATCGTGCAGCCATTGAGACGGCTGCCATGAACGCGGTCATGCAGCGCGAAATCGAGCGAGGTTTCGTTCCCAGCGATGTGAGCCAGCAAAACGTTGGCTACGACATTGAGTCTGTCATTCCGCAGAGCCAGAGGCACGGCGGGCCTTGCCTCCGGTTTATCGAGGTCAAAGGACGGCGCACAGGCTCCACCATCGTGACCGTAACACGCAACGAAATTCTGACGGCGCTCAATAAGCCTGATGAATTTATTCTCGCCATCGTCGAGGTGGATGGCACACGGACGCGGATGATTTACTTGCACAACCCCTTCCGATCGCCTCCGGATCTGGGCGCATGCAGCGTCAATTACGAAATTGCCGATTTGATTCGAAATGGTCAAATCGAAGAGTGAGGAAAATATATGAGTGTCAAGAAACTGATCGAAGTGGCCCTTCCCCTGGAGGCCATCAACGCAGAATCCGCCCGCGAGAAGTCCATCCGCCACGGCCATCCCAGCACGTTGCACTTGTGGTGGGCGCGCCGGCCTTTGGCTACGGCACGCGCGGTCATCTGGTCTTCTTTGGTGGACGACCCCTCCAGCCACCCGGATCAGTTTCCCACGGAAGAGGCGCAGCAGCGGGAACGCGAGCGTCTGTTTGCCATCCTGACGAGGCTGGTCAAGTGGGAGAACAGCAATGATGAGGCCATCCTCGCGGAGACAAAGGCGGAGATCATGAAGTCCACCGGCGGAAATCCCCCGGCGCTGCTGGACCCCTTTGCCGGCGGCGGCGCCATTCCGCTGGAGGCGCAGCGCCTCGGGCTGGAGGCCCACGCTCACGACCTGAACCCCGTAGCCGTGATGATCAACAAGGCCATGATTGAGATTCCGCCCAAATTTTCGGGCCAGGCGCCCGTCAACCCGGAAAGCCGCGCGCAAATAGGCTGCACGTCGAACTGGAAGGGGGCTGCGGGCCTGGCGGAAGACGTGCGTTACTACGGCGAGTGGATGAAGCAGGAGGCCTTCAAGCGCATCGGCCACCTGTATCCCAAGGTCCAGATTCCCAAGGAGCAGGGCGGCGGCGAAGCGACCGTCATCGCCTGGATTTGGGCGCGGACGGTGAAGTGCCCCAACCCGGCGTGCGGGTGCGAGATGCCGCTGGCAAGTAGCTTTGTGCTTTCCAAGAAAAAAGGAAAAGAGGCCTATATTGAAGCGGATTGCTATGGATCGGAGATCAAATATCATGTGCGACAGGACAAGGGCGGCGATAATTGCCCTAAAGTAGGCCAAGGCAAATTCAAGTGTATTCGTTGCAATGAGGGGATTCCCAAAGACTATCCCAAAGAAGAAGGAAAAGCCGGAAGAATGGGAAGGCAACTCCTTGCAATCGTAGCCGAGGGAAAGAACGGCCGATTGTACCTTTCCCCGGATTCGGAGCAAATTTCCGCGGCGGATTGTCCTATGCCAGATGAATACCCAACAGGACGCTTGGCACCTCACTTTACTGGTGGTTCCTGCGTCCCCTATGGGCTTGATGAGTTCCATAAGCTCTTCACCACCCGCCAGCTGACCGCGCTGACCACATTCAGTGCGTTGGTGGGCGAGGCGCAGAAGAAAGCCGAAGCCGATGCCGTGGCAGCCGGCATCTTCAACGACCATATTCCGCTTGCCGAAGGCGGCACCGGCGCGCGCGCCTATAGCGAGGCGGTGGAAGTGTATTTGGCATTTGTGGTAGACAAAATGGCTAATTTAGGATCAACTATTGTTAGTTGGATGAACGATCGTGGGGCTTTCCGAGAGACATTTGCTCGGCAAGCGATACCCATGGTTTGGGACTTCGCAGAAGCTAATCCGTTTTCCAATTCTGGTGGTAACATTAGCCAATATGTAGAAAGGATTTCTCGATGCATTGAATATATTCCCAAAACATCATTAAGTGGAATAGTCCGACAATTTGATGCCCAAAGTGATTGCAAGCTACGAGAAATCATGGTTTCCACCGATCCGCCCTATTATGACAATATTGGCTATGCCGATCTCTCTGACTTCTTTTACGTCTGGATGCGGCAGGCTCTCAAGGAGACCTATCCCAAGCTCTTTCGAACCCTGCTGGTGCCCAAGACGGAAGAACTGGTGGCCACACCTTATCGCTTTGAGGGTAGCGTTGAAAAAGCACGCGATTTCTTTGAAGATGGTATGTTCAACACCTGCTGTCAGCTCTATCAGTACGCCAGGGAAGATATCCCCGTCACTATCTATTACGCCTTCAAACAGAGCGAAAGCGATTCGGATGAAGAGGGCGAACGGACGGCTTCTACTGGCTGGGAGACCATGCTGTCCGCCATCATCCGCGCAGGCTTTGCCATCACGGGCACATGGCCCATGCGAACAGAAAGCCCTGGACGTTCCATTGCTCAAGGCACCAACGCCCTCGCGTCCAGCATCGTGCTGGTCTGCCGCAAGCGCCCGCAGGATGCGCGCAGCGTAACCCGCCGCGAGTTCATCAACGCCCTGCACCGGGAGATGCGCCCCGCGCTGACCAAGCTCCAGTCCGCCAACATCGCCCCGGTGGACCTGGCGCAGTCGGCCATTGGCCCGGGCATTGGCGTGTTTAGCCGCTACAAGAGCGTGCTGGAGAGCGACGGACAGCCCATGGGCGTGCGCGCAGCCCTGCAGATCATCAACCAGGAGCTGGATTCCTTTTATAACGAGCAGGAGGGCGAGCTGGACCGGGAGAGCCGCTTCTGCGTGGAGCTCTTCAGCCAGTATGCCTTCAACAACATTAAATTTGGCGATGCAGATATACTGGCCCGCGCCAAGAACACCAGCGTGCAGGCGCTGGCGGAGCACGGCGTGATGCTGGCCGCCAAAGGACAGGTGCGTCTGCTAACCCGTGAGGAGATTCCCGAAAAGGTCGATGCTCATGAGGAATGCACCTGGCTGCTGACCCAGCAGCTCGCCCATGCCATGGAAACGGGTGGTGTAACGGCCTGTGCCACCATCGTCAAGGACATCTTCGGCAGCAACGCAGAGAATGCCAAGGCGCTGGCCTATCGCCTGTACACCATCTGCGAGCGCAAAAACTGGGCTCAGGAGGGCTTCGCCTATAACAACCTTGTCGTCGCCTGGCCGGACATTCAGTCTATGGCCGCACAAATGCAAGCCTCGCAGCCGCAGCAGCTGAGAATGGATCTGTAAGGAAAACGGAGGAAGAGCATATGTCAAACTACGAAATCATCGGTCAAGCGCTGGCTATCCTGCGCGAGTTGCTTGCCGACTATATCTTGCAGCAGCTTCAGACAGTCCCTGAATACAAGGTAAATGATGCCTGGTGGCAGCAAGGCGTGCTCGAAGCCGTTCACGATGAGCGTGACTTCGACCGACTTGCAGCGTTGACGGACTCTGGCGAGCGCCGGGATGCTCTGGATGTTCTCCTGTGCCTGAATCTGATGATCAGCCACTGGTCCAACCTGTTCAAGTATCGCCTGCCAAATACGGCGCGCTCCTGGCTCAGTGAGATCCGCGAAGTCCGCAATGATTGGGCGCATTTCAAAGGAACTGATTTTACGGACAAGGAAACGGCCCGGGCGCTGGATACCATGTCCCTGCTCGTCGGGGCCATTGATGGCGAAGCACAGGAAGGAATTCAGAAGCTCTATCGCATGGTGGCCTATGGTTCGGAAATGGGGTCCACAGCCTCGAACTCGAATGGTTCAGATGCCGGAGCGGGCAGAAAATCTCTGGGCGTCATGCAAAGCACACCGGTCAAGGGCTTGCCCAGTTGGCGAAACGTCATCGAACCGCATCCCGATGTGGCACAGGGCCGCTACAAGAATGCTGAATTTGCAGCTGACCTTGCGCAGGTGGCGCGCGGCGAAGGCGCGTATGAGTACCGCGATCCGGTTGAGTTTTTCTCTCGCACCTACGTCACCGAGGGAATGAAGGGCCTGTTGGTACAGGCCATCCGCAGGGTGAGCGGTAAGGATGGCGAGCCAGTCATTCAGCTGAAAACCGCTTTCGGTGGCGGCAAGACCCACAGCATGCTGGCATTGTATCATCTGCTCCGTGGCCGCGCGCCGATCAGCCGCACCCCCAACATCAAGAGCGTGATCGAGGCGGCAGAGGTCGATCGCCTGCCGGTGTGCCGCGTGGCCGTACTGGTGGGCACCGCCCTTGAGCCAGCCAAGAGCAAGCGGTTGCAAAATTTCCCCGGTATCACCATCAACACCCTGTGGGGAGAGATGGCCGCGCAGTTAGCGTTGGATGCGGGCAATCCCAAACTATATGACCTCGTTAAAGAATCGGACAAGAAAGGCGTATCTCCGGGCAGCGAAACCCTCAAAAAACTGTTTGACGCCTGCGGGCCCTGTGTCATATTGATCGATGAGTTGGTGGCCTATGCCAAGAAACTTTGGAAGGTAGACGGCTTGCCTGCCGGCTCCTTTGATAACCTGATATCCTTCATTCAGGAAATCACAGAAGCAGCCCGTGCAAGCCAAAACAGTCTGGTGGTGGCTTCCATTCCGGAATCCGCCATCGAGATCGGCGAAGAGGGCAGCGGCGGACAGCAGGCGCTTGCCGCTATTGAGCATACCTTCGGCCGAATGGAGGCCATCTGGAAACCTGTTGCCGCAGACGAAGGGTTTGAAATCGTCCGCCGCCGTCTATTCTTAAACTGCAAGGATGAAGCAGGCCGTGACGCTGTCTGCCAGGCGTTCAGCCAAATGTATCAGGAAAACAGCTCGGATTTTCCCGCCAATGTCAAGGAAGTCGATTATTTACAGCGGATGCGTTCGTGCTATCCTATCCATCCGGAGGTCTTCGACCGCCTGTATGAGGACTGGGCAACCATTGAGCGCTTTCAAAAGACACGCGGTGTCCTCCGACTGATGGCTGCGGTTGTTCATAATCTGTGGATGAATCAAGACGGCAGCCTGCTGATCATGCCCGGTTCGTTGTCCTTAGATGTTTCCACCATCCGCGACGAATTGACGCGCCATGTCGGCGACAACTGGAACGCGATCGTCGATCATGAGGTGGATGGAAAGAACTCCATCCCCTATCAGAAGGATCAGGAAATTCCTCGTTTTGGGCACATCATGGCAGCCCGGCGCGTCGCGCGGACCATTATGCTGGGCAGCGCACCGAGCACCCGGCAGGATACCATCCGCGGTCTGGAGGCTTCCCGTATCCGTTTGGGGTGTGTGCAGCCCGGGGAAAACATTGCAACGTTCAACGATGCGCTGAGCACGCTGCAATCAGCGCTGACCTATTTGTATAGCAATCCATCAAATGATCGCTTCTGGTTTGATACCCGGCCTACATTGCGTAAAACTGCGGAAGACCGGGCGAGCCAGCGCTCCAATGAAGAAGTTGAGATGGAAATTGAGCGCCGCCTTCGTCAAAATCGTAAGGAGCGCCCGTTTGGCCGAATCCACATCTGTCCAGAAAGCTCTATGGATGTCAGCGATGAGCAGGATATTGGCCTTGTCATTTTGAAATACCGCGACACCTATAAGCGCAACGAACCGGGCGACAATGCGATTCAGGCGGCTGAAAACATTCTCAATACGCGAGGCATGTCACCCCGAATCTATAAGAATATGCTCGCGTTCATCGCTCCCGATCAAAACATGATGAGTGCCCTGCGCGAAGAGGTGAAGCGATTCCTCGCATGGACTTCCATCAAAGAAGACAGCGTTGATCTGAATCTTGACGAAGCGCAAAAGCGCGAGACGGACAATAATCTGGAGCGCAGCAACAAAATCGTCGAAGCGCGTATTTTGGAAACCTACTGTCATTTGCTCGTGCCTTATATCGACCGGGAAGTGGATCTGAAAACCGTTATATGGGATGAGATCAACATTCGGGGTGGCAACGATAATATCATCGTCAAGGCTGCCCGCAAAATGCAGCAAAATGAGCAACTGATCACACAGTGGGCGCCTGCTCTGCTGAATATGCAACTGGATAATCTGCTCTGGCAGGGTCACAATGAGATCAATGTCGGCGAGCTCTGGAAGATGCTGTGCACCTATTGCTACTTGCCGAGGCTGGCTTCATTCGACGTTTTGCAGACATGCATTCAAAACGGAGTCAATTCTGAGGATTACTTTGCCTATGCTGACAGCGTTGTGGACGGCAAATATATTGCACTCAAGTATAACCAATATGTAGGTTTTGTGGATCGCTCTGGATTCCTGGTGAAACAGGTGGCTGCGCTCAAGCAAAAAGCAGCAGAAGTACAAACAAGGCAGGATCCAGCAACAAAGCCAGTTCTTCCACCGGATGGACAGGGATCGACGCCCATCGATATACCGCCGGTGCAGCCCACCGTCATGCCACCGCAACCACAGAACAGACACTTTACCATGACAGCTACCCTGGATAATACCCGGGTTGTGAAAAATGTTGGGAGTCTGATGGACGAAGTCATCAATCATCTCATGCAAGTTGATGGTGCAAATGTCGAAATCAAATTGCTTGTCGAGGCGCATATGCCTGATGGAACACCAGTGAATATCGCACGAGCCATCAAAGAAAACTGTGCAACGCTGAAAGTGGATGATTTTGGTTTTGATGAATTCGAGTAAATATACCCGTTTGTGCAGTGAAGATTGCGTAAGTATTTTGCAGGAAAAGGGGGACGACAGCAATGGGAAAAAGTATACCTGCAATCGTTACTCCTGAAGTTTTGAGCTGGGCGCGTGGGCTTGATAAAATTACAGTGGATGAGATAGCCAAGAAAATAAAGGTCGATACTGCTAAAGTATTAGCCTGGGAGGCTGGTAGCGAATACCCCACTTTGGCGCAAGCTAAAAACTTGGCCAAACAATATCGTGTTCCATTTGCCTATTTCTATTTACCTGATACGCCTAAAAAGACAAAAAGGCTAGAAAAGGTTGACTATAGGACATTCGGTAACTTGGACATTGGTGAAATGTCCCATGAGCTCAGATGGTTTCTTAGAGATATCGAAGATCGCAGGGATACCATAATCGAATTATATGGTGAAATGCAAGTTGAGCCTACCGCCCTTACGCTAAATATTCCTGTTGGAACAACAGAAGAAGAGTTTGCTGATCAAATCAGATACTTTCTTTCCTTGAGTAATGAAGTACAGGTTAAATTTAGAAAACCAGAAGTAGCTTTGTCCTATTGCATTTCTAAGCTGGAGGAAAAAGATTTTCTTGTCTTTCAAGCAGCTAAAATCCAACCAGCGGAAATGAGAGGTTTATCCTTGGCATATGAGCTCTTTCCTGTTATTGCATTGAATAGGAAAGATGAGCCGAGCGCAAGACTATTTACTTTATTGCACGAATTAGTTCATATTCTATCTAGAACATCTGGGATTTGTAATAACATGAGTCTGGATGAAAACCAGCGAGGCGGCTTAGAGCTTTTTTGTAATAAAATTGCCGGACTATCTTTAGTCCCTACGGATCAGCTGAGACAAAATAGAAATGTTCTCTTGATACAGCAGCATGGACTAGATGAGGGTTACATCAGTGCACTTGCAAGAGACTTTGCTGTAAGTCGTGAAGTCATTCTTCATAGGTTATGGGATATAAAGGTGATAAGCCGCAAGACATATTTTGAAATTCTAGACAGATATTCAGAGGAATATTTAGCTTATAAGAAGAGAAAAAAGACAGATGGATTTATACCGCCTGCTTTGGATAAAGGAACTCAGGTTGGTAAGTTATATACAAAAACAGTTTTATCTGCGTATCATGCTGACAAGCTAACACCGAGAGAAACGAGCAATTATCTGTTAGGCCTGCGAGTTACGCAGTTTGGAGCTATCGAAAGGTGGTGCTACTGATGGCAAAATATGTATTCGATAGCAATATATTTATTAACCTTCAACGGAGACAGCCTATTGATGTTTTTCCTTCTCTCTGGGAAAAGATTGGCGAGCTAATGGATAATGGAACCATTATTTCTAGTAGAGAGGTCTACGATGAAATAATGATTGGTGGAGATGCGCTGGAAAAGTGGGCAAAGAAACGAAAAGAATGCTTTCTCCTACCGGATGTGCCGGTTCAGCAAGAAGTCCGTACAATTCTTTTAGCACACCGGGGATTAGTGGAAGGAGGAAAGAAGAAAAACTCTGCCGATCCCTTCGTGATAGCGCTTGCTAAGCAACAACGCTGTAAAGTGGTTACAGAAGAAGTGCCAACCCATAACATGTCCTCACCTAAAATTCCAGATGTATGCAGCGCATATCATATTGAATGTGTTGACTTTATTGGCTTTGCAAGAGAAGAAAAATTTGCTTTCTAGAGATTATTTAAACCCTAAGATTTAATCTGGAATTATAGAGCAAGTTATTCTATAATGCGATAAGGTCCCTTATCGGACCTGTTGACAAAAAAGGAATCGGAGCAGAAAGTGGAGGCTTTCAGCTCCGATTTTCAACATATGCGAGGTCAAAAGGATAGCCCTGACCATCCTTTTTAGGTTT
>OGXI01000937.1_pt1 | contig 25263 bp, 22 predicted proteins | sample 1576221 | NCBI WGS metagenome assembly OGXI01 (sample SAMEA3541523, study PRJEB24748) | human gut metagenome | biome: human gut; feature: human-associated habitat; material: faeces | place: China | collected 2012
GCCGATTTGGAATGGATTTTGCATCGTAACTGTGAAGGTACTGAACAGTTACGTTATCTGATTAAAAGTCATGTAAACAACACGGAGTGATAAATTCATGGAAAATAATCATACCAATTATGAAAAGAGCGTTACCGGAGTGGTGATCCGGGATCACGCCGTTTTCTTATTATGGATTGACGGAATCGTTACAATAATTTTTTAAAAGCAGGAAAGGATGGGATCAGTATGAGAAAATTTGTATATCGGGAAGATTATCCGGTTGTACAGACAACGGAAGGAAAGGTAAGAGGCTATGAATGGAATGGCTGCTGCATTTTCAAGGGAATTCCTTATGCTGAAGCGCAGCGGTTTCACAGACCGCATCGCCTTAAGGAGTGGGAAGGAGTCCGGGAAGCACAGTCTTATGGTTATGTGTGCCCATTACTTTCGAAGGATGAGCCGAATTGTGAAATGATGGTGCCGCATATGTACTGGCCGGAGGACGAGAATTGTTTATCCCTGAACATCTGGACCCCATCGATCGGTGATTCAAAGAAGCGCCCCGTAATGGTCTGGCTTCATGGAGGCGGGTTCTTTGCCGGATCTTCCATTGAACAGCTGGCTTATGACGGTGAAAATCTGTGTTCGCTTAAGGATGTTGTGGTAGTATCGTTAAATCACCGGTTGAATGTACTGGGTTATCTTGATCTGTCTCCTTTCGGGGATGAATATGCAGATTCTGCAAATGCAGGCAATTTTGATATGATCACAGCGCTTCAATGGATCCGGGACAACATTGAAAAGTTTGGTGGAGACCCGGATAATGTAACGCTGTTTGGACAATCCGGTGGTGGTGCGAAGGTCTGGACCCTGATGCAGATGCCGGAGGCAGACGGACTCTTTCACAAAGGAATCGTTCAAAGCGGTGTGATAGAGGCACTGAGTGATGTAGAGGACCGGGATGGGAGAGAAATCGTACTTGCCATGCTGAGAGAACTGGGACTTGCGGAAAAGGATGTAGACAAACTGAAGACGATTCCCTACAGACAGCTTGCAGAGGCTTATCTGAAAGTAAGCCCGGAGATTGAAGCAAAGGGCGGTTATGTTGGTAATTTCCCACATACCGGAAAAGCATATCTGGGGGATCCGGTGAAATACGGCTTTACGGAGCATGCTAAGACGATCCCGATACTGATCGGAACGGTACTTGGAGAATTTGACTTCAAACCGGCAATTCCCGGAAAACACAGCATGACCAGAGAAGAAGCCGAACAGAGAGTCAGGAAGGAATGGGGAGAAGAAGGCGTGGAACGGATCGATGATTTTCTTGCCATCTATCCGGATAAGGCACCGGTTGATGTGCTGAGCATGGATACGATTTTCCGGATTCCTACCGTGGAGTTTATTAAAGAACGGTGTAAGAGCCCGGAGAGCAAGACGTATTCCTACCAGTTTACCTATGAATTCCCGATGTTTGAGGGCAAGGTGGCATGGCACTGTTCGGAAATTCCGTTTGTCTTCCACAATATTGATAAAGTACCGGTGTGTTATAAGGGAGAGGAATCTCTGAAACTGCAGGAAGACATTTGTGATGCATGGGTAAGCTTTGCAAGGACCGGGAAGCCGGAGATCGAGGGGATTAAGTGGCCTGCCTGCCGGGAGGGTGATGAAGCCGTTATGATGCTCGATACGGAATGTACTGTAAAACACAATCCGGATCATGAACTTCTGCCGAAGATCAGGAAATGCCTTGATCCCAACCGGAAGATGGAAAATGTGCAGCATTGATGTACATCTTTAGAGAAAGTTGAAAATTAAAATCCCATCAGCAGGAATTTTGCTGATTGGATATCCGGATTACCTTTCTATATTATTTTAGGGCAGATATCATTTTGAAATAGGGTTTGAACAGGCTGTAATATTTCATGCCGTTTTCCTTGCCGTAGGCTTTGATAATGGAAGCACGGATGCCGTTCAGATTCTTGGATTTGGATTTGTTATTGTCAAGAAACTGGACGAAATCACCGGGGTCCTGTACATCACTGTGAGCAAAAATGATATTGGTAAAGTGCTGAATCCGATCCTGTCCGGTAAATGTTTCCGGAGTGTAGGAATAGGAGTCATCTTTTACGGTTTTGTAAATTATCTGGCCTTGTTCCTGACCGTAAACATGAACGAAGGTCTCATGAAGTGCGACAGGATTATTCTTGCCAAAGCAGTTGATAAAGGTGTCGACTTCCGCCTTGTTAAAATCGATGGATTTTTCGGGGGAAGTTTCTTTTACAGGTGCTGCAGGAAGAGCAGATTCTTCTGCAGCCGGTTCTGTAAAGGGAAGTTCTTCTTCGATATTGCCGGAAGGAGCTTCTTTATGCCTTTGAAGTGTCAGCTTGCAATAGTTGACGTTAATCCTGTTCACGAGGAAGCCTTTCTGTTTCCAGTATCTGACCGCCGGATCAAATCCGGTATCATTGCTCATCACAATGAATTCGGAGGTCTTATCCTCATCTTTTCCGATCAGATATCCCAGATAGGATATGAGCTGGAAGTCCAGAGCGTTCTGGCCCTCGTAGCACTCTTCGAACTGAAGGGTGCGTCTTTGCTGCAACAGTTTAATGACGGAGGAATAGGACATATGGGGAGAATTTTTTGTATAAAAGATGATCATTTCATCCTTCTCATCTGCCAGTTCCAGAAGCATTAACCAGTTGTCATTTACATTTTCACTATCTACCAGGTAATGTTTTATCTTGATCACCATTAATCCGGATATTTTGATTCTAACATAAGAATAAGGAATTCGTAAACAAAATTGTAACAGTTTAGCCTTGCACTTCCTGTAACTTAAGGTAATCTAAAGTAGATGGATGTGTGATGCAGAAAAGAACAGACAGTGAGGAGAAGATAGAAATGAAGGAAAAGAAATTAGTTGCATTAACTTTTGATGACGGACCAACGATCGGAATTACGGATCAGGTACTGGACGTCCTGCAGGAGAATCAGGTGACTGCCAGCTTTTTCCTGATCGGGCAGCAGATTACGCCTCAGACAGAGTATCTGGTAAAGCGTGCACATGATATGGGATGTACGATTGAGAACCATTCGAAGACCCATCAGTCCATGCCGAAGCAGAGTGAGCAGGAAATTGTGGATGAGATTAGGGAAACGTCCGATCGCATTGAGAAGATTGTGGGAGAGAAGCCGGAATTTTTCAGACCGCCCTATATCGATTATGATCAGAAAATGTATGATCTCATTGATCTTACCTTTATCAGTGGCTATGGCTGTGAGGACTGGCTGCCGGAGGTGAGTGCAAAGGAGAGAACAGAGCGTCTGCTTAAGGTGGCAAGACCCGGATTTATGATTCTGCTGCACGATATGGCAGACAATATACAGACGGTAGAGGCAATTAAGACTTTGATTCCGGAGCTGAAGCGTCAGGGCTATGAGTTTGTGACAATCCGTGATATCTTTATGAAAAGCGGCATAAAACCGGAGCATAATGTAGTTTATATGAGCGTGGATGAAGTACGGGAGAATTACAGGTAGAGCCGGGCTGAATCGTTACTATAGATTAAAAGCAGCTGAATAATTACGATCAGAAAATGGAGAGAACAGCATGATTAGAAATATTGTTTTTGATATTGGTGGTGTACTGATCCGGTTTATGCCGGGAGAAGCCATGCGTAAGCTCGCAATTCCGGAAGAAAAAATCGCTCCGCTTCTTAAGGCTTCGGTTTATTGTAAATGGTGGCAGGAACTGGATCGTGGATTCTTTGAGGAAGAGGAAGTAATGAGGTACATGCAGGAGGATGCACCGGAATATGCTAAGGACATTGCTTATTTCATGATGAATGGAAAGCAGGAAGTCGTGGAAGCCTTTGAATATTCGGCAGGATGGCTTAAGGGACTTCAGGAGAGAGGGTATCATACGTATCTTCTGACCAACTATCCGGCAAGCTATTATGATCTGCACAGCAGGGAGAAATTTACGTTTATGCCCTATGTAAATGGACAGATCGTTTCAGCTTATGTAGAGATGATCAAGCCGGATCCTAATATTTACCGGACACTTCTTGATACATATGATCTGAAAGAAGAGGAATGTGTCTTTATTGATGACCGCAAGGAGAATGTAGAAGCTGCGAAGAAACTCGGTTTCCATGGAATCCGCTTTGAAAGCTATGAACAGGCATTCCGGGAGCTTGAAGCCATTATTTCCGGTGAAGCCGCTCCTGCATAAGCTTCACCGGATGTGATTTCATAAAAGCAATCCTTTGGAGTCAGGTCACTGTGGAAAAGCAACGGATGGTCATCGGATTTCCAGGAGAGGCCATCGGTAAGTCCCCATACGCTGACGCTTTCAATCGGAGTTCCGTTCTTTTTGGCCGCAACCAGTGCATCAAAGAATCTTTTATAATAAAGTCCCTGTATTTTCTCAGGATTTCCTGCATCCGGCTGGACAATATCCAGTTCAGTTATGTGAATCACAACATGGAGTTCGTCGGCATATTTCTGTGCCGCAAAGGTGAACCTGGCAGGAGATACGTCGGTATCGAGGTGGCTCTGCATTCCAATTCCGTCCAGATTTCCAGCTTCTGCAACCGGGGAAAGCAGATTTATGATATCAGCCTGTTTGGCTGGCTGATAAGTATTATAGTCATTATAAAAAAGCAGAATTTCTTCCGGGGCATAGGTGCGCGCATAGGAAAATGCATAATTGAGGTAGTCGTCCCCGATGGTCTTACGCCATAAGGAGTCTCTCATACCACCGTTATCATCAATGCATTCATTAGCAATATCGAATGCATAGAAAAGATCGGGATAGTTTGTGGATATAAAGGAAAATACATCATGGATGTAATTTTCCATACGTTTCAGCATCAGTTCACGGTCTGCAGGCTCTCCCGATGGATCATAGTCTTTATAAAAGATCCAGTCCGGGGTCTGGCTGTGCCAGATGAGAGTATGTCCGCGTACCTTAAGGTGATTCCGGACAGCAAAATCAAGCTCCGGTATTACACGGGTGAAATCAAGTTGTATATGTTCACGGTTTCCTTCCAGATCGGCAAGAGTAGCCGATTTGCTGATGATATTTTCCGGTTTAAGGTTATTTTCGTTGGTAACACTGTTAAATTCATGACAGATCAGCTCCTTATACTGGTTGTCAGAAACTGTGACCGGATTAATGCATACACCCATTTGGAAATAGTCTGCATAGAGTTCTTTCAGGGAGGGAAGATCGGAAACAACCGGACTGTCAGCTGATGGCTGGGGTGAGGATGCTTCTGTAGAAACGGACTCTTCAGATATTGGACTCGTAGTTTCGTGTATTTGCATAGGGACTGTTTCCTCCTTACGGCATCCGCTCACTATGAGCAGGATAGTCAGTATAATTGTAAGAATGTTAAGGTGCTTGCGATGAGGATGTATTTTCAGCATAATAGTTCTCCCTTCCGTTTCGTTAAGCATAACATACGGAGGAAAGTTATGCCTATCAGATATTGCGTATTTTTTTACATGAATTGCGTAAATCGGATTGTATTTTGCCGATTATTTTGCTAATATATAATTAGCGTATGGAAAGGCAGGGAAGTCATATGGGAGTACGATTGAACATGGGATATACCGGTATGAAGCAGAATTATTCTTTTTTGTTTCAGAGTATGTCAGGAAATTCTAATTTAAATTTTCTTTCCGATTACATGAGCATTAAGAATGGAAGCTATGGCAAGCTGATGAAGGCCTATTATGGCAAAGGTAACAAGATCAGCAAGGAAGCTGCTTCTATTGTAGATGAAAAGAAGAAAACACTCTCCACATCCAAGGATTCTGCAGAGACCTTGAAGCAGATCCAGACGGCATCAGAGAGTTTGAAGAGTTCTGCAGATCAGTTAACGAATACAGGTAAGGATTCTGTATTCAGTAAGAGTCAGGATGAGATTTATAAAGCGGTAGACAGTTTTGTAACCAATTATAACAAGCTGATTGAAGGGTCTGCCAAGTCCGTTTCCGACAGTATCACGAAGCGTGTAGATACCTTAAAGAACATGACAGAGTCCAATCAGAAGCTGTTGGGTCAGGCAGGTATTACCATTGGTAAGGACGATACACTGACATTTGACAAGGATGCTTTTGCAAAGGCAGATGCAAACACCGTGAAGACTTTGTTTAGCGGAAGTTATTCTTATGCATCCAGAGTATCTTCCCAGTCTTCCTTTATCGATTTTGCAGCAACACAGGAAGCAGCAAAGGCAAATACCTATACAACGAAGGGAACTTACAGTAATACCTATGCTTCCGGTAATATTTTTAATTCCTATTTTTAGGTTTTACCGGAAGGACGTTTAATTGGTTTTATAATCTGAGAAAGTGCAGGCACATCTTAAATGGGTGTGTCTGTTTTTTTGTTGCCATGCATATGAGAAAATGATTCAGTGGATCATTTTGGGTGTGAACCAGTCCGGAACACTTAAGGAATGCAAGCCGGAGGCGCAGCATGCGTTTAGTGAGAGGGATAAGGTATTGTGATAATAACCAAATTATAAAACTAATCTGGTAAAATAATTGTTTAAATTCACCAAAAACATCTTGACATGAAATGCCAAATCTGTTATCTTACATAATAACTTATGAATTCATTGTTGATCGATTAACATATCCTTTCATCTTTTATTAGTTTTTATGACATCTAATATTTTCACGAAAGAATAAAAGAGGTGCTATTTGAAGAAAACGATTCACGCAGAACATTTTTTCTTTTGTGCCTTTTCCGACTCAGAATCTGTTGTGAAGCATGTTACCTGTATGGGTGATACAGCATTTTTTTTGCATCTGCGGAGACAGAAAATCTGTCTGAATTATCAGCAGGGAAGCTTTCTGGTAAATACCCGTCCCATGTTATCGGATCCATTGCTGTTACCGGATTCTGAAGTTGAAGAAAAGGTACTGATCAGCAGGCAGGGGCCTGTACATAGATTGGCTCCCACAGGGAGAATTCGTCTGGAAGCCGAAGCCTTGGTGACTTTGGGAAGTGATTATGAAAACAGAATCTGTTACCAGTTTCATTCCAGGGTCAGAGGCCGACATGCCGTACTGGTTATGGAAGGCGAAAATTGTGTTCTCCATAATCTTGGCGGTGATGGAGTATATCATAACGGAAGAAGAGCGCAGGAAAGTACCATTCTTGAGAAGGGAGATTCCTTGCAGCTATACGGTCTTTTCATGCAATTTCTTCCCCCATATCTCATTTATGTTCCACTGGTTGGAGAATGCCGGGTGATGGACAGTGGATTTACGGGGAAGGAATTACAGCAAAGGGCAGGGGCGGTAATGGTGTCACGCTCCATACAGAAAATTCCGGAACAGGTCTGTTTACCGGAAGAACAGGAAAGAGAGGTCTTAAGTCCACCACAGAAAAAGGAGACTTCGCAGACGCCGTGGATTCTGTCCATAGGCCCATCGGTTACAATGGTTTTTCCAATTCTGATGATGAGTCTTCTTGGAAGCAGAATTTCGAATGGAACAGGAAACAACTATCGGTATGTGACATTGGCAGCAGGAGTATGCAGTGCATTGCTTGGAGTATTCTGGGGGATTACAAACCGGCTGGCCAGTCGTCGGGAGGAGCGGAGGAGTAACAGGGAAAGAATCATCCAGTACCGGGAATATCTGGGAAAACTGGAAGCAGAGCTGCAGATGCTGGCACAGAAGGGAGCTGGGCTTTGGCATCGAAGATATCCGGCGGTTCCGGAGTATTATGCAGAGAACCGGCTTCTGATATTGAACTGGAACCGGTATGAAGCTGATCCGGATTTCTGGTTTACACGTCTTGGAACAGGAAGACAGGATTTTCCTGTAAGGCTGAAGCTTCCGGAGGAAAGGAAGGTTTTCGTAAAGGATTCAATGGAAGAGGAGGCAGAAGCCTTATGGAAGAGGTTTCAGTATCTGGAGGAGGTACCGGTTGGTGTGGACTTCCGGGAGAATTCCCGGCTTGGTGTAGTAGGAGAAGAGAAACAACTGCATGATGGGGTGTTACAGATTTTCTGGCAGCAGGTGCTTCATCACTCACCGGAGGAAATGCGTATGGCCTGCTTCTTTGATTCGTCCATACCTTGGCAGATGAGTGTTTATCACAGTATGAAATGGGTTCCGCATATCTGGTCGGAAAGCGGAGAAGTCCGATTTCTGGCCGGGAATAAAGAAGCAGCGGCCGAAATTCTCCCGGATCTTACCAGAGAACTTTCCGCACAGAAAGAACAGGTTTCTTTTCTGATTTTTCTGTTTGATCCCATGCTGATTCTGGGAGAAGTTCTGCAAAGCCTTTTACAGGAGGGAAAGGCGGACCGGGTTATGGTAGTTGGAATTGCAGGGAAAGAACAGGAGCTTCCTAAGGAATACCGCAGCCGGATGATCTGGCAGAGGGATCGTCAGGAACTGCAGCTGTATGAAAATGATAAAAGGATTACCGTTCCTGTTCAGTACGATACCATGGACTGGAAGAAAGCTTCTTCCTATAGCAGGAACTTTGCGTTATGGGAAAGGACAGGAAGGGGAAAGAACGAAGGAATTCCTAAAAATGTGGATTTCCTGGAACTCTTTGATTGCCTGCGGATCGAAGAACTTCACTGTGAAGTCCGCTGGCAGGAAGCAAGACCGGAAAAGCGTCTTAAGGCAGTGATTGGGAAAGGAATGCAGGGTGCACCGGTATATCTGGATGTGCACGAAAAATTTCATGGCCCCCATGGACTGATTGCGGGAACAACAGGTTCCGGTAAGAGCGAATTGCTTCAAACCTACCTGCTTTCCCTTATGATCCAGTTCAGTCCGCAGGATGTGAACTTTTTTGTGATTGATTATAAGGGTGGCGGAACAGGAAATGCAGTCAGGAATTTTCCACATTGTGCAGGAGTGATATCTAATCTGTCCGGTGGGCAGATCCGGAGAGCCATGCTTGCAATCAGCAGCGAGAATAAGCGGAGACAACGGATTTTTTCCCGATACGAGGTGAACCATATTGATGCTTATATGCAGCTTTATCGTGAAGGAAAGGTCACATCTGCACTGCCTCATCTGCTTATCGTGATTGACGAATTTGCAGAATTAAAGAAAGAAGAACCGGAATTTATGCAGGAGGTAATCTCACTTGCACAGGTTGGAAGGAGTCTTGGGGTGCATCTGCTTCTGGCGACCCAGAAGCCGGCAGGAACCGTGGATGATAAGATCTGGAGCAATGCCCGTTTCCATCTTTGTCTTCGTGTACAGGATAAGCAGGACAGTATGGATATGCTTCATAAGCCGGATGCCGCTTATCTGACATCTCCCGGACAATGCTATCTTCAGATTGGGAATGATGAATTATATCAGCTGTTCCAGACGGGCTACTGTGGCGGCAGATATCAGCCGGAGGAACAGAAGGAAGAGACTGTGGCTCTTCTTTCGGAAACCGGAAGGAGAAGCGTACTGCCAAAAGAGAAAGTAAGTGATACAGCAGACTCACTTATAGAATGCGTTGAGAATTATGTAAACCATATAGCAGAGCAGCATGGATATGGGCGGGCCGGACTGTTGTGGCTTCCGGAGCTGGAAGAAGTAATTTATCTGGAAAAAATTCAGGAACAGGAAAAGGAAGAGTCCGAAAACGAAATCGGCCATGCGCAGGTATTCCGGGTCGGGAAATATGATGATCCGGAAAATCAGTGCCAGAAAGTATTGTATTATGAACCGCAGAAACAGGGGCATCTGGGAATCTGTGGAGGACCGGCAACAGGAAAGTCTCATTTTATCCGCCTTATTCTGGAACAGATTGCAAGGAATCATACACCAATGGAGGCAGAATATTTTCTGCTGGTTGTGGAACAGCCGGGGTTCCTTTTGTATGAGGAACAGCCACATTGTCTTGCGCTGGTGCAGACACCTAAGGATCTTCCGGTATTCTTTTATCAGTTCAGACAGCTTTGGAGTGAAAGAAAACGGATACTTAATGGAGAAAATTATAAGACTTTTATACGAAAGAATCCGGGAAAGCTTCCGGTTCTGTACGGCATGGTTGACGGTATCGGAACCTTACGAAGATATCTGGGAGAAGCGGAAGAGGAATTCCTGCTTTCCATGGCAGCAGAGGGGATCAGTCTTGGCGTATTTCTTATCCTGACCGGGAATGGGGTGGCAGATTTTCAATCAAAGCTTTGGAATAAAATCAAGACAACACTGTCACTTGAATTAAGCGATCCCTTTCAGTATGGGGATGTGCTGCGTCAGTATCATGGGATTTCGATTCCGAAAGCCGGTGTTGCAGGACGAGGATTATGTAAAAAGGAAAAGAGGGTTCTGGAGTTTCAGACCCTGGCATTTCAAAAGGAGGGTGCAGGCTATCAGGAGGGGCAGCCCTTTTATGACCGGATTGTGCGGATTCCGGAATGTCCGAAGCTTATGCAGTTCCTTACGGTTTATCGTAAGAGCCGGAAGTATGACGGAACAGGCAGCCGGGTACCACTGGGGTATAACAAGGAAACAGGAGCAATTGAAATTCTAGAGCTTCAAAAGCTTTCCGGTTTTCTGATATCCGGTGCAGATCAGACCGGAAAGAGTAGTCTGATTGATCATCTGTTATTCAGTGTGAGAAGTGTTACAGACTGGACAATACTGCTTCTGGATACCGAAGGGGAACATGCCGGGTTAATAAAGGAACCGGAGGTGATCTTCTGCCGGAATGCAGGGGAGCTGGAGGAAGAGCTGCAAAAGGAACAGCAGAAGAAAAGCCGGCTTGTGCTTATGATTCCACATCTGGCAGCATTTACAAGGCAGATTTACTCCTATTGCGGAGAAGAGAAAGAAAAGACACAGCAATGGGAAGAGCTGGTTGGAAAACGGAGACAGAATGTAGTGGTGATCGGAGCGTATCATCCGCAGCGTGATCTGGAAGTATATGCAACACCGTTGTTTCAATCCCTGGCCTCCTGTCAGTGGGGAGTTCATCTTGGAGGAAATGCATCCTTGCAGAGGGCACTGGAATTTGAGGGATTGAATTTTTCCCTGTTGAACCGGTCGGAGCCGCCGGGAAATGGATTTTTGAAAAAGGGATCGGGAGGAGGAAGTGTGCAGCTTCTCATTCCGTATAAAGAAGGTGAGGAATAAAGGTATGATGATAATGGCAGATCTTTATGTGCCGATGCTGAATGAAAGCTATGATTTTGAATGGAACGGAGAGATGCCGGCAGGGGAAATTGTCAGGCAGAGCTTAGAACTGATTGAACGTAAGGAGGAGGTTTTTTTTGAAGAAAAAAATTATTATCTGTATGCACTTGATCTCGGGCGGGTGATGGATCCGGAACAGAGTCTGATCTCACAGGGTATTCTTCCGGGAGAGCCATTTGTTTTGATCTGAGCAGGAAGCGCTTTGGAATGAAATTCTGAATGGATATTGGATTACAAATCCGGGTAACTATTCAGACCCCCATTCGTAAAACCGCTGTTTCACAGCGTAGTTTTACTCATGTGGTTACTTCGCCATATAAAATCTGTCAAATGTGCTCTGGAATGCAAGCATTCCGATCATATTTATCAGATTTTGCATGGCTCTGAATAGTTACAAATCCGGGTAGAAAGGACAAGGTTACCGTGAACGGACATGTAATGATGAACAGCAGTATGTTGAAAAAAGAAATTATGGAAATGCGGCAGCAGATGATGAAGGTAAAGGATTCTCTTAAATGGATGGAAGAAAGATCAGCCATGCTTCAGGAGCATTGGGAAGGAGAGGCAGGAACCACCTGGGTCAATACCTTTATGGAATGGCTTAGGATGGATACAGAGCATGTGACAGCCATGCAGGAAATTCTGGACAGGGCAGAGCAGATGGGAATATTACTTGCAGCTGTGGAACAAAACAATATTATGCGTGCGCAGGAAGTGTAGAGATATGGATGGAATGGTGAAGGTCCGTTCGGAATATCTGCGGGAGGAAGCTGCATTGCTCAGCGAAGAATGTGAGCAGGCTCTTGCGCAGTATCAGGAAACGGTGGAACGGTTTATGGCACTTGCCATAAAATTTGAAACAAAAGGGATGGAACGGCTCTGTATAATTGCAAAAGAGGAACTGGAAGCGGCGGGGTGGCCGTTTGAAAGAACGAAGTGGTTTGCAGAGCGCCTTTTTCAGATTGCAGAGTATTACGAACAGGCAGAAAGGGGAAATGTGGATGCTGCAGGAATGGATTGAGGTTCAGTTTAACAGGCTGCAGGAATTAGCGGATCAGATGCAGACAACCGCAGACCAGATCCGGCTATTGGCAGATGAAAAGATTTGTCAGCTCCTGTTGGAGACGAAGCTGTGCTGGATGGGAGAAAGTGCAGACCTTTTCATGGAAAGGGAGGTGAGATTATGTACCAGATTATCCGGCGAAGCGGATGAATTAAAAAAGGTGGCACGTATGGTAGAGGGTTACGCAAAAGCTATGTATTGTGCCGAAAAATGCAATGAAGCAATTGGAAATCTAAGAACGTATTAGGGAGGGATATTATGGCATTTTTTGAGGTTACTTCAAGAGAATTAAGAAATAAGGCGGAAAACTTACGGGGCTTAAACGGTCAGTTCCGGGCAAAGTGCAATGAACTGGATTCCCAGGAACAGGAATTGTGCAGTATGTGGGAGGGGCAGGCAAAGGAAGCCTTTCACCACGCGTTTGCCAGGGATAAGGAGCAGATGCTTCTCTTTGAGAAGCTGATTGAACGATATGTTGAGGTCATGCTTGAAATTGCCGCCAGATATGAAGAGGCGGAAGCAAGAAATGCAGAAATTGCAGCATCGCGCAGTTACTAAATAAAATCGGGAGGATACAGCATATGGAAGGTATTTTAAAGGTTACACCGGAAAAACTGATTCAGGCATCCGGTACATTTGCAACAACAGGAACACAGGTAAAGAATCTGACAGGAGAAATGATGACCCTGGTGGATTCACTGCAGGGAATCTGGCAGGGAGAAGCGTCCGGAACGTTTCTGACCCGTTTTAAAACCCTGCAGACGGATATGGATAAGCTTTACCGGATGATTGCGGAGCATTCACAGGATCTGACGGAGATGGCCGGTCATTACCAGAGAGCGGAAAGCGGCAATATGGAACAGGGAAGCGGTTTGGAATCCAATATCATCAACTAGGAGCAGGATATGGGTAGAAAGTATACAGAAGAAGAGATCAGCATGATTCTGGATACCTATATGTATCTGGGATATCAGGAAGCTTCTAAGGAACCGGTGGAATTAAAAGAGGTGATCGGGAAGCTTTCCGGTGTCCCGGAATACGGAACGGGAGGTACGTACCAGAATGAATACCGGATTCTGGAGCAGGCAGTGCAGGATGAGCAGATCGGTAACCTTAAGGTATGTTATGCGAGCAGTACGCTTGGGTTTGACCAGGGAACGAAGGCGTGTACCTTTCTGGATGAGAAGAATGACCGCATCTTTGTTGCCTACCGGGGGACAGGAGATGGAGAATGGCCGGATAATGGACTGGGCATGACGAAGGAAATCACGACACAGCAACAGCGTGCCGTTGATTATTTTGATACCGTGGCAAGAAAGGCGCAGCTTACAGAGAATCAGAGAGTAATCGTAACCGGGCATTCCAAAGGTGGAAATAAAGCGCAGTTTGTAACTATGGAAACAGAATTTGGAGATCTGATTGACCGCTGTTATTCCGTGGACGGGCAGGGAATGTCTGAGAAAGCGGATGCAAGATTCCGGCGTAAATACGATGAAGCAGAATATCAGGGCCGGATACAGAAGTTATATGGAATTCACGGAGAGAATGATTATGTAAGTCCGTTGGGAAACCAGATCATTCCGGAGGATCATGTGACCTATATCAGGACTCCGGTACAGAAGGGAAACTTTGCAGGATATCATGATATTACTTATATGTTTGCCACCTTGGTGCTGGACTGGACAACAGGAAAATGGGTGACACAATTTACAGGAAGAAGAAATGAAGAAGTCTTAAAGCAGGGATCCCTTGGAAAATATGCGTCGGAGCTTTCCAAAGAGATTATGAAGCTGCCGGAGGAGGAACGGGCAGGAGCAGCCAATGTTGTGATGCAGGGAATTGAAGCGGCAGGTGGAGCCTCCCATGGACTGAATGGGGAAAAGACGACCCTGGCTGATGTAAAACACTTTTTATTTGCCGGTATTCCGGCAATTACGGATGCAACAACCAAAACCGCAGGGGGACTCAACTTCCTTGGAAAGACATTGTGGGAAGATTCTTATACGAAGGAAATACCAGACAGAATCTGTATCGAGGTGGATTATGAAGCACTTGCTTCAAAGAGTGAGGGATTATCTGCGGCAGCAGAGGAAACGATAAGGCTGGGAGAGCAGATCCAAAGCTATGAAAAGGAAATGCCCTTTTACATGCAGGGCAGAAATCTGGTGACGTTTCAGTTAAATCAGGTGGCTTCTGAGGTAGAGCATCTGGGAAAGAAAATGCAGAAGCTGGCTTCGCTGCAGCAGGAGATTGCAGCCTGCTATCAGAAGGCAGATGAGCAGACCGAGGAACTCTGCAATCGATGATCAGGAGAGATTTTCCGAATAAAAGTCAGTATGAAAAGGTTGAAAATCCGGGTTCTGGCGAATCTTCTTACGGAATTCTCCGGGAGTACACTGCAGGTACTGCCGGAACACCTTATTGAAATAGCTGGCATTGTTAAAGCCAACCTGAAAGGCAAGATCTGAAATAGAAGATACGGCAGGATCATTTTTCTGAATCAGATAGGCCGCCATATAGATGCGGTATTTCATCAGATATTCGACCGGTGTCATGTGAAGGCAGCGCTTAACACAGCGGCAGCATTCACTTTTGCTGATGTGTACCTGGGCTGCAAGATCATCCAGTGTGATGCGTTCAGCATAATGGATTTCAATGTATTTCATAATTTCCCTGGTACGGAGTTCATCGGAGGTGAGAACTGCTGTGTGCCGGGTCTTTTCCGGGGTGAAAGGAAACTTTCTGAGAAGTTCACACCAGAGCTCACAGATACATGCTTTGGTTGCCAGTTCATAGCCCCATTCCTGATCCTTATTTAACTGGACGATCCGGTAGGAAAGGGACAGAATATGGGCAAGTCCTTCATCGGAAGAATGAAGGTGAAGTGCCCGGAGACCTGCATGATGAAGCAGAGGGGTTACATATTTACTGGTAAACAGAGTATCTCCATAACCGAACAGAAAGGAAGGGTGGAAGGCATAGGAAAACAGTTTGCAGCTCTGGGACGGAGAAACAGAAAGAATGGAATGCATGACATTCTGATTGATAATCACGCCCTGTCCGACCTCCAGGGATATCTGGCTGTCATCGTAATAAATAATGGCAGAGCCTTCTTCCACCAGAAATACCTCAATTTCCGGATGCCAGTTCCAGCCAATCCGGTTCATATAGGAACGGTTCAGATCCACATAGGTAACGTGAACCGGATATTCAGTTTCCCCGGAAAAGCATATGCGCTGATCAGTCTGTTTTTGTATATCTTCGGAATTGTTAATCATAATCGGATTTCCCTGGTCATATTTTATAAATTCCATTTTATCGGATCTGTCAGAAATATTCAATTTATTTCTTGCGTATATATATGTAACAATTGTTAGTGTTTAAACAGCAGCCGGACACATGATGTCAGGCTTCGCAAGAATTTAATTCAGGAGTGGGTAGTCTCCTTAACTAACAGAACTGCTATGCAGATAGGATTGTGAGGGAAAAGGATGCAGAATCAGAAGCTGGAAGATGTATTAAATCTGTCATTAGAGGCGACCAGGAAAGAAAGGGAAAAATCCCGGCAATTGGATGTGGGATATCTGGAGGAGGAGAAACGCTGGGAGCTGATTGTGAAATACAACGGAAGCCTGCTGCCGCTGTCTGGGGATCTGATACAGGTAGAGGAACTGATTGCAGGCTATGCGATCGTAACACTACCGGAATTTCTGATTGAATCGTTCGCAGAACTGCCAGAGGTAGAATATATCGAAAAACCAAAGCGGTTGTATTTTTCGGTGCTGGCCGGGAAGCAGACCTCCTGTATCCCGGAGGTTACGGTGAGAGATCCGTTTCTGTCTGGGAAAGGAGTATTAATGGCCATACTGGATTCCGGAATTGATTATCAGAGTCCGGAGTTTCAGGAAAAAGGTGGAAAAACGAGAATCCGTTATTTATGGGATCAGACATTAAATCCGAAGGAGGTGGATGTACTTCTTACGGATCATAATGAAGAATTTATGCAAAGCTTACCGCCTGAAGGCTTTACCCAGGGAGTCATGTTTTCGAAAGAACGGATTGATGCGGCATTGCAGAGTACTGCACCGTTACAGCTCGTGCCAAGTGTGGACACTTCCGGACATGGAACTGCAGTTGCAACGATTGCAGCAGGATCAGGGAATTTTATGGATGGCAGGTTTCAGGGAGTGGCACCGGAAGCAGAACTGCTGATTGTAAAGCTCGGGAACAGCAGACCGAATTCTTTTCCCAAGACCACAGAACTGATGAGGGGACTTACCTTTGCTGCCAGGACGGCACTGCAGCTTTCCATGCCGCTTGTGATTAATCTGAGCTTTGGAAATACCTATGGGGTTCATGACGGAACATCACTTGTGGAGAGGTTCCTTGATAATATTGCAGAGCTCGGGAGATGTGTGATCTGTGTAGGGAGTGGCAATGAGGGAGCAGCCGGAGGGCATGCAGCCGGAACATTTAACAGGGATGCACAGGGAAATATACCACGGACCGAATTGGCAGTTGGTGAGTATCAGGCGTCATTCAGTGTGCAGCTATGGAAAGAGTATACGGATACCTTCCGGATTGTCTTACAGTCTCCGGGAGGGCAGATCCTGCAGCTTAATTCTGCATTAGGCACAGCCGTGCGTTATCGGATGGAAGATACAGAGCTTTTGATTTATCAGGGTGAGCCCACCCCGTATTCCGTCAGACAGGAAATATATTTTGATTTTTTACCGGTGAATAGTTATGTTAACCAAGGGGTCTGGAGCTTTATGATAGAGCCGGTACAGGTGGAAGGTGGAGGGTATGACTTCTATCTGCCAAGCAGCTCTGTGCTTAGCGTGGAAACCCGCTTTTTTCAGTCAACACCGGAAAAGACACTGACGATACCTTCTACAGCAGCCAGAGTGATTACCGTTGGGGCTTATGATACCTATACTGAAGCCTATGCGGATTTTTCTGGAAGAGGCAGGAATATGCCTCCTTCATCGGTTAACATAAAACCGGATTTTGTAGCACCAGGAGTAAACATTAAAACGTTAAGTCCGGGAAATGTTCCGGTTGCCGTGTCAGGAACCTCCTTTGCGACACCCTTTGCTTCAGGAAGTGCTGCACTTCTTATGGAATGGGGGATTGTGAGAGGAAATGATCCTTTTCTGTATGGAGAAAAGGTAAAGGCCTATCTTCGAAGAGGTGCCCGCACATTGCGGAGTGAAAGTGTTTATCCCAATAACCGTGTCGGGTGGGGAGCACTGTGTCTTGCGGGAAGCCTGCCATAATGGATAATATCTGTAAATATATAGAAATTTTTGAAAATGTAAGTTTGCTTTTAAAGAGCTCAAATTCGACCACTTTAAAAGCAGAATATGACGGCTCAATAGCGTTTATTGTTGAAATAGGAGACATTAAAACCAATGAATGAGATTATAACAAGAAAAAGGATATTTCGTATAAAATATAATTTAAGTTTCACTTGTACAAATTGATGAAATGAATTAGACGGAATAAGTATATAAAAGGCAAAGAAATTCGTTGGCTTATGTTTTTTAATTGCTGTTTTAAAGTGATATAAAGTGAAAATGTGAAAATTTGCAAGTTGTGTTAAGCTACGATGTATTATATGAATGACAGCCGCGTGGAGATGGACTAGAAAGAAAGGTAGAACTTAAATTACTTGACAAGCTAAGATATCATGATAATATGTACCATATATGGAACATTTGGAAGAGGACAAAAGGAGGAAGCAAATGCCATTTGATATTGTAAGAGGAAAAATAACTAAACCAGAACAAAGCAATCAATTGATTGCGGCAATTAAGGAGTATATGGAAAAAAATACTACCGATGGTACCTTATATTTAGGATATCCTTTGACAGCTAATGCAGACGAGGCAATTACAGTAGAGGCACTATGGGTAACAGAAAGTAAAGGAATGGTTGCGTTTATTCTTGGAAATTCACAGGATTCTATAGAACAGTTAAAAGAGCAACAGGATTCTTTATATTATAATTTGGATTTTTATTTGAAGAAGTATTCGACACTAAGAAAGGGAAGAAATCTTTCATTTGAACCTTTAGTAATAACAGTGCTTCCAGATAGGATAGATTATGAGGATGAGAGTCACGAATATTTATTTTGCACTTGTGGGGAAATAGCTTCATTAGTTGATAAATATGCTACTTTTGATAAGAAAATATATAAACGATTATGTGAAGTACTTCAAAAAGTGTCGGAAATAAAGCCAAGAAAAAAAAGGGCAAATGTAAAAAAAGAAGGATCGTATGGAGATATTATAAAGAAAATTGAAAAGGAAATTGCCAATTTGGACGAATGGCAAAAAAAGGCGGCATTTGAAGTTCCAGATGGTCCCCAGAGAATTAAGGGATTAGCAGGGTCTGGTAAAACAATAGTATTAGCTTTAAAGGCTGCATATTTGCATACGCAATATCCTGAACTTAAGATAGGAGTGACGTATTATACGAGAGCGCTATATCAACAATATGTTAATTTAATAACGGATTTTGTACAAGATATGTCGGGAGAAAAAGTGGATTGGGATAATCTGGATATAATTCATGCATGGGGAAGCAATTCTGAACATGGAGTATATTCAGATATGGCACAAAGAGCCAATTTTAGGGCCTATAATTTAACTTCGGCAATTTCAAAATTTGGAAGGACTTCCACTTTTAAAGGATGTTGTGATGAATTATTGACTGTTATAGGGGAAGATTATGAACCAGAATATGATGTAATGTTAATTGATGAGGCTCAGGACTTACCAAGTAGTTTCTTTAGATTGGTATATGCAAATGTAAAATCTCCTAAAAGAATAATTTGGGCATATGATGAATTGCAAAATTTATCAACAGTTGAGATGCCATCGTTAGAAGAAATGTTTGGTGTGGATGTTGATGGAAACTTAAGAATTAATATTGAAAATAAAGAGAATGAACCGAAAAGAGATATTACATTACCAGTATGCTATAGAAATCCACCATGGACACTTGCATTAGCACATGCATTGGGATTTGGAATATACCATAGTCCGATTATTCAAATGTTTGAAGAGCCTTTAATGTGGGAAGATATAGGATATATTGTTAAAAGTGGAAAATTGAAAAAAAATAATACGGTTACATTGTCAAGAAAAAATGTTTCAACACCTAAATATTTTGAAGAGTTATTAAATAAAGATGACAGTGTTAAAGTAGAGAGCTTTTCTACGATAGAACAACAATATTCATGGATTGCTCAAGAAATTCGAAAAAATATCGAGCATGATGAATTAGACCCAGATGATATATTGATTGTATTGCCTAACACATATTCAGCTAAAAGTGAATATAAGGAACTAGAAAAATTTTTAAAGGCGAATGGAATTAATTCAATATTGGCGGGAGGGGATACGGATAGAGATACATTTAGAGTAAATGGTTGTGTTACTTGTGCACATGTATATAGAGCAAAGGGAAATGAAGCACCAATGGTATATATTGCTAATGCAGAATATTGTGCAGATGGAATGGAATTAATAAAACTTAGAAATATTCTTTTTACATCTATAACTAGATCAAGAGCATGGGTACGAATTTGTGGTGTTGGAGATAAAATGCAACAGATTCAGGAAGAGTATAATCAATGCGTAACTAATGATTATGATTTGCATTTTAGAATTCCTACAGATGAAGAATTAAAGAAAGCGCGAAGATTAAATAGAGAAAGGACGTCAACGGAGAAGAAAATCATAGAAACTACAAAAGACAATATTAATGAACTTATAGATAATATAGAAAAGGGGACAGTTGATTCGGAGTTGTTACCTGAACTTAATAAACTGATGGAGTTGTTAAAAAGAGGGTAATACAAATGAAAAAAAGTAAAAAAAATCTTGACGAACAGTTAATAGAACAAATATCAAATACATTAGAAATGTTGTTAAAAAATGGATTGTTATATACGTATAATGAGTTAAAGAGAGAATGCATAGATAAAAATACGATAAGATTATCTTGGAATAACCATGTATCGGGATCTTTTAATTCTGGAGATAATTTCTTGAAATTAGAGCAATACAAACAAATTATAAACAATCAGAGTTATCTTTGTGTTTTATTTGATGGTTCATTAATTAGAGTGAGTTATACCATAAAAAATGGTTGTATTGTTGGTCATAATTTGCTTTGGTGGCCTGCACCATATAAATACTCTGGCGTTTCACTAGATGATGTTACTCCAAAGCAAATGCTTTCAGATTTTTTAGAAGATGATAAATGGTATGAAAATATAGAAATGCGTTCTCCAATCAGAATAGATTATGATCCAAGAAAGGAGGTTGTGTCCTCTGCACATCCACCAGTACATATGCATATAGAACATATGGAATGTAGAATATTTATTGAAAAACCAATGTGCTTTAATTCATTTATAAGACTGATATTTAACAATTTTTATCCTGATTGCAACATTTATTTGGACCCAAATGATTATATATCTTTTGAGGTTGATGATAATTACGAATATGTAGAGGGTTTGACTAAAATTGTGTGTTAAGAAAAAAGAAGATAGTCAGTTTTATAAGAATGGAATTAATATAGAATGTGTGCAAAATAACGTCAGAAAATCATTGGTTAGAGAATATACATATTTAAGAAAGGTGAAAGGATTAACTCAAGAAGAGGTGGCCGAGAGGGCAGGAATTTCGAGAACAAATGTATCAAGATTCGAAAGTGGTGGATATAATCCGACATTAGAGATGTTGGTAAAATTAGCAACAGCGATGGATTTGGATATTTTAGTTACATTAAAGCCTAAAAAGAATGATACAGAGTGTGACAATAATGTAACATCCTCTCCACCTACTTTGTGACAATTATATAACGTCCTCTATACAGAAATATGCGGTTTTAAGCCATTTTTGCGGCAAAAGCCGCATATTTTTTTGTGGCAATGACTTGACATCCGCAGGTGCACTGCGTCCTTCGGGAAGCCTGCCACATTAAAAGATGGAAAGAGCAATAAGGAAGAAATAGATGAAAAATAGAGTGATTGAAGTACAAAATATTCCGGTCTCAATTTCGAAAAAAGAGTCGGATGATTATATTTGTATTACAGATATTGCGAAAGCAAAGATAGGAGAATCACGTAGTGCAGATGTTGTAAAGAACTGGCTGCGAAATAGAAATACACTGGAATTTTTGGGAACGTGGGAGATGATTTATAATCCTGAATTTAAAGTGGTCGAATTCGACCACTTTAAATCCGAAGCAGGGTTGCATACATTTGTACTGAGTGCAGCAGAACAGATTAAAAAGATAGAGAGTGAGAAGAGCCTGCCGGATTAATTCCGTTGGATCGCAAGATATTTATACGATTTTTGACTTGAAATTTGCTTGTGAACGCTGCCTGTATGTTTATAATGAAAGTTAGGAAGCAATTTTAAATTGCCGCCGATGGGAATGACAGAGCAGAAGATACGCTGGGAGAATACTTAATCATAAAACAGATCAGGAGAGAACACAATGATTACATTAAACGGACAATGGAAGATGAAGCAGGTAAAGGAGAAGGAATGGCACCAGGGAACGGTTCCGGGAACCGTATATACAGATCTGCTCACCCAAGGGTTAATTGTGGATCCCTATGTAGGAGAGAACGAGGACGAAGTCCGGGATCTTTCCTATAATGATTATCTTTATGAAAGAGAATTTTTGATTTCGAAAGAGGTTCTGAATAATGAGAGAAATCTTCTTATCTGCAAGGGAATTGATACGATTGCAGATCTTTTGGTTAATGGAAAGCAGATAGGAAGCTGTGAAAATATGCATCGGGAATATGAGTTTGATCTTACCGGCTTCTTAAAAGAAGGAGTAAACCGGATCCGGGTTTATTTCCACTCTCCGATGAAGTATATGCAGAAGCTTTATGAGAAGAAGCCGTTGTGGGGAGTAACCAGTACGGTGCCTGGATATCAGTATATCCGGAAGGCACATTGCATGTTTGGCTGGGACTGGGGCCCGAAGCTTCCGGATATGGGAATCTGGCGGGATATTTATATCGAAGAGGTAAATGGTGCACGGATACAGAATGTGCAGATTCGTCAGCTGAATGAAGAAGAGGTCAGCCACCTGTCTGTGGTTTTAAAGAATGAAGTTATACAAAGTGATGCAGCCGGGATGATTGCAGAATGCAGAGTGTATGATCCGGAAGGAAGAGAGCTTACCCTGCAGACTGAGGATGTAAAGGAAACACAGATCTTTCAGATTGAAATTAAGAATCCGGAACGCTGGTGGCCGAACGGTTATGGAGAGCAGAAGCTATACCGGGTATGTGTAAGCCTGAAAAAGGAAAACCACACGGTTCAGGAAAGGTCAATCCGTTTCGGAATCCGTGACTTTACGGTGGTACGCAGACCGGATGAATGGGGAGCAGGATTTACCTTCTGTATTAATGGGATGGAGATCTTTGCCAAAGGCGCAAACTACATTCCGGAGGACAGTATCTTCGGGAAACGCAGCAAAGAAAGAACGGAACGCCTTTTGAAGGATTGCCGGAGGGCCAACTTTAACTGTATCCGCGTATGGGGAGGCGGCTGTTACCCGGATGATTATTTTTATGATTTATGTGATGAGCTGGGACTGCTGGTATGGCAGGACTTCATGTTTGCCTGTGCCGTTTATGATCTGACGGATTCGTTTTATGAAAATATCAGACTGGAAGCAAGAGACAATATTATCCGGCTTCGGAATCATCCCTCTCTTGGCATATGGTGTGGAAACAACGAAATGGAAGGTGCCTGGGTTGGCTGGGGGATTCCTCAGAATCAGAAGCTGAAGCAGGATTATCTTACGATGTTTGAACGGCTGATTCCACATATGGTAGAGGAATATGATCCGGATCGGTTCTATTGGCCGGCATCTCCATCCTCAGAGGGAGGCTTTGAGGATCCGTTTGATGAAGGAAGAGGCGATGCACATTACTGGGATGTATGGCATGGCAAGAAGCCGTTCGAGGATATTGAGAGTAAGTTCTTCCGGTTTTCCAGCGAGTATGGATTTGAAGCGATTCCATCCATGAAGACGTTAAGAACCGTGATCCATGAGGATCAGTTCAATATCGTGTCGCCTGAAATGGAGAAGCACCAGAAGTGTATTGATAATGGACCGGGTAATGTGACGCTCATGTATTATCTGCTTCAGTATTACCAGCTTCCGGCCACCTTTGAGCAGACAGTGTATGCAACACAGTCACTGCAGTCGGATTTCCTGGAAATGGCGATCCGGCATTTCCGCAGTCACAGGGAGAGATGCTCAGGAAGCACCTACTGGCAGATCAATGATACCTATCCTACGATTTCGTGGGCGACCCTGGACTATTATGGCAGGTGGAAGGGTGCTCATTATGTGGTAAAGAGAAGTTATGGCAAGGTGATTTCGTATGTGGAAACCGGTGCAGACCGGGTGGCAAGGCTGTATGTATCCAGTGATGAGACGAAGCCTTTGAAGCTTACCTGCAGGCTGGAGCTTATAGAGCAGGGAAAGGGGGTATTACATACGGAGTGCAGAGAAATTTCTGCAGAACCGTTAGCTTCTACCTGTGTCGCTGCTTTCAAAATCCAGGAGATGAAGGAGCTTCACAGCAGAGAATGCTATCTTCATTATGAAATTCAATGTGAGGAAGAAGTAATTGACTCCGGAAACCGTCTCCTGGAAAGACCAAAGAAATTCCATTTCCTTGATCCGCATCTTACCTCTTATGTTGAGGAACAGGAGAGAGCAGATGAAGGTAAAGCAGGCGAAAATAGAGTAAAAAAACAATTCAGGATTACCGTGAAGGCGCAGCAGTTTGCAAGGAGAGTTGCAATTGAATTTACGGATACGGATGTGATCTTGTCTGATAATTATTTTGATCTGCTTCCGGGAGAGAGTAAGACCGTATGGGTCGAGGAGATCCGTTCGGAAAAAGAGATAAATCAGAAAACCTTGTCTGAGGAAATAGTTCTTACAAGCAATTATGATGTGCCGAAGTAATGGTTGGATAAGAATCAGAGGTGGACAGCAGCAATATATGAATCCACTGAAGAAAATTAGACTGAAGAAAATAAAGCAGTTCCGGTTGTAATTGTTTTGGGGTTCTATTAGAATAATAGCTATCCGGGGATGTAATCCGGATAGCTGTTTTCATGCAGGACCAAAATATTTTGTAACTATTCAGAGCCATGCAAAATTGCTTTCTGGGAATGCTCGCATTCATACAGAATAGCAATTTTATATGGCGAAGTAACCTCAATGAGTAAAACTTGAGCTGTGTTAACAGCGGTTTTACGAATGAGGTTCTGAATAGTTACAATATTTTAAAGAATCATTCTGCGCCTGCTATGATACATAGGAAATAAGTAACAGGTAGAATGGCTGTAAAAATACAGAACAGAGGTAAATAGAAATGCTTCCTGAACAATTTACGAACCGGATGAAAGAGCTGCTGAAAGAAGAATACGAGGATTTTGCGGCATGCTATGGAAATGACCATGCACATTCTCTGCGGATCAATCCCTTAAAAGGAACGAAGGAGCGGTATGATCAGACTTCCGTATTTAAACAAAGAGAGCCGTTAAAGGAGCAGGTTGTCTGGGAAGAGAACGGCTTCTATTATGAGGATTCTTTGCAGCCCGGGAAGCATCCTTTTCATGAGGCCGGAGTGTACTATATTCAGGAAGCCAGTGCGATGGCACCGGCGGCAATCTGCAAGAGGGCAGATCCTGATTTTGTAAATTCTGAAGATGCAGGGAAGAACGGAACCGAAAAGGATACAGAGGGACAAAGGGAGAAAAAGAGCTCCGATGACTTCCGGTTCTTCGGAGAGAGGATCCTTGATCTGTGTGCGGCTCCCGGAGGGAAGAGTACCCAGATGGCAGCAGCCATGGCAGGCAGGGGAATTCTGTTCAGCAATGAAATTCATCCGGCAAGGGCCAGGATTCTGTCTGAGAATATTGAACGCATGGGGATTGTGAATGACATTGTTTTAA
>OGXI01000938.1_pt1 | contig 25262 bp, 18 predicted proteins | sample 1576221 | NCBI WGS metagenome assembly OGXI01 (sample SAMEA3541523, study PRJEB24748) | human gut metagenome | biome: human gut; feature: human-associated habitat; material: faeces | place: China | collected 2012
GTCAATATCTTTTTCCTCCTTTTTCTCCCTCTCTTTACACCCCTCCGCGCGTTGCATCTTAAGCATCTCTCGAAACCACGGCATGTATGAATTTTCCAGCTGGAATTCGATGGGGATAATTTTGAAGCCGCTGGAAATTGTAATAACGATTCACGCGATCTGAGAAGGAAGATTCCCAACTGAAAAGGGCGCTCTTTTTTAACCTGCGTTTTATGCTGTTCAAGCATAGGCGCCACTTGAAATTTTGGCTGCGCCAAAGCCGCTCAATCCCACGGCCTGGCGCAAGAAAGGAATGGTCATAAATATGCCTAACGAACAGACAATTCGGCGACTCAAAAAGGTATGGGAGGTCACAATGATTCTCCTGTTGAACATTCTCATCATTGTTGCAGCTGTTGCACCCAGCTACTCGGTGACACGGGAAGAAAAGAACGAATCCGTGCAGGTGCTCTCAAAACTGGGCTCGCGCGGGAATGAGGTAAGGCAGGTGCAGACAAAGCTGAAAAGCCTCGGGTACTACACCGGCAAGGTAGATGGCATCTATGGCACTGGCACACAGAGCGCGGTAAAAAAATTCCAAAAAAATTGCGGCATCACAGTTGATGGCATTGCCGGGCCGAAAACTTTGTTATATCTCGGCATTACCAATAGCGGCGGCTCCTCCGGAAGCACGGGAAAATATAGCCAGAGTGATATCAACCTCCTCGCGCGTATGATCTCAGCGGAGGCACGCGGCGAAAGCTATACGGGGCAGGTCGCCGTAGGCGCGGTCATTCTCAACCGCGTGCAGCATGCCTCTTTCCCGGATACGATTGCAGGAGTAATCTACCAGCCTGGCGCCTTCACAGCCCTGAACGACAGCAACTGGAGCAAGCCAATTGCTGACTCCGCACGTAAGGCGGCGCAGGATTGCATCAATGGCTGGGATCCAAGCGGCGGCGCCATTTACTATTATAACCCCAAAAAAACAACAAACAAATGGATGCTCAGCCGACCGGTCGTCAAAACAATCGGCAACCACAAATTTTGTAAATAAACAAAACCGGCTGAAAAATGGTTGCGCTGGCCGAGCAGCAATCCAATTTGCTTGGTTGCTTACTGTACTGCATAACAAAAACGCTTTCTTATCTTGACACCGGCGGTATCAGCGCGGTAGTATGAACAAAATAGCTTTTAACTGCCGCCATCCCGTGTGATAAGGAGGGGGTTCCATGCAGATCTTACTCCGTGCTTTTCTGATTCTTTTGATTTTGACTATCGCCGCCGCACTTTTCATTGTTTTATATAAAAGAATGCGTCCTGTGCGCAATGCGCATTTTATCTGCCCAAACTGCGGCGCGGTAACAATGCCCGGCAAATGGGCGCGGGCGCTCGCGCCCGCCCGGGCGGGCAATCGCTTGCTGCAATGCCCCGCCTGCGGTAAATTCAGCTACATGTCCCCTGTTTGGGACGCTCAATAGGCCACCAGCCGCCATTGCCTATCCGGCATGGCGGTTGATTTCTATCAGATCGCAGAGATCCTTCCAGCAAATAAAGCTTGCCCATCCGTCTCTTTTCTTCTATAATAAGGAATATTATAAGCTGTATGCTGAACGATTTTAGCTATCGGGAGGATGTTCGTTTTGAAAAAGAAACCGCTGATTATCACCTGCGTTCTGCTCGCTGCTGCCATTGCGCTATCGGCCGCCGTTTTCGGCTTTGGCCTTGGCAAAAAAAAGGGAGAAGAGCAGCCAAAGGCTGATCCCAACACTGCTACAGCCTATCAAGCGTTGAGCACCACTGAGGCCTTTGCAGATCATCCGCTGTTGCCGACGGATTTTGACGGTATTTTCTACTCTGCTGATCCAAACGGAAGTTTTGAATTTTATGAATACAAAAACGGCGGGTTCACAAAGATTGAGGCGAGCGGCACAGTCACCGCCACCGTTTCCCTCAGCAACCAGAGCATCCCTGCGAAGATCGCCTACCTCAAGCGAGACGGCAAGGTGGATGGCTACGGCCTGTTTACCACGGCGAATTCGGATGCACCAGTCGCCATTTACGATTATGTATTCTTCCGAGTGAAGACAATGCCGGATCCATTCTCCGGAGACGCGCTTTTGCTGCTCGATACCAAAAAGGATGATTTTTATCGATCTGAAAAGATTTATGAAGAAGCCTACACGCTCGACCTCTCCAACGGAACAACAAAGGTCTTTTTGCTGCAAAAAAGCCGTACGATCGGAAAAAACGGCGGTTCCCGCTCCGACTTCACTCTGCTGACAGATGCATTGGTAGACCATGCCGGCAGCCGCCTGCTTTTTTTCACCGGCCGCTACTATGCGGAAACCTCAGAACAGCGTGATGTCATGTTCCGTACTGGCAATACGCAGACGCACGGCTTTGCAAACGCGGATTTTTACTATGCCCGCTCAACGAAAGACGGCATTGTATTCCTGCGTAAAACGGAGAAAGGCTTCAATGCTATGCGCTACAGCGATGGGAAGGAAGCTACACTTAAAGAATTTGAGGGCGCATTCGGCACGGATTATCTGCTCAGCGGCGATGTCCTCATCGGCAAAAACGGCATAGTATACAACCTTGCCACACAAAAGGAACAGGCTTTTGATGCCCCTGGCATCAAGGCGCTTGCCGCAGCCGCAGTCAGCCCGAATGGGAAACGGATCGTCTTGGCGGGCGAGCCGGAAAGCGGCGCGGTAAATGAGCAGCGAGTGGTATATGTCGATCTGGAAGCAGGCAAGCAAAAGGCGTTTACTGGAGCCAATTTATACCGGCTTGAAACGCCGGAGCTGTATTTTATCGGGAATGATACGGTATTCCATAACCGAAAAAGCACGCAGGAAAACAAGGCCTGCCAGCTTTGCGCCATTGAATGGGCAAAGGCATTCCAATAAATCTCTTCCCTCAAATAACAAAATTAAACGTGCCAATGCGGGTTCTCCGCATTGGCACGTTTTTTCAATCCAGCTCAAACTGCCCGGTATAAAGCTGATAATATTTCCCCTTCTGGGAAATCAGCTCATCATGACTTCCTCGCTCGATGATTTCGCCGTTTTCCAGCACCATGATCGCATCCGCATTGCGCACGGTTGAAAGCCTGTGCGCAATGACAAACACCGTTCGGCCCTCCATGAGGCGATCCATCCCCTTCTCAATGAGCGCCTCGGTGCGGGTATCAATAGAGCTAGTGGCCTCGTCGAGGATCAACACAGGCGGATCTGCAACCGCAGCACGGGCGATGGCAAGCAGCTGCCTCTGGCCCTGCGAAAGATTAGAGCCATCCGAGGTGAGCACGGTGTCATAGCCCTGCGGCAGCCGGGTGATGAAGGAATCTGCATTCGCCAGCCTTGCCGCCGCGATGACCTCCTCACGCGTTGCATCAAGCTTGCCATAACGAATATTCTCAAAAACCGTGCCGGTAAACAAGTGGGTATCCTGCAACACCATGCCGAGAGAGCGGCGCAGATCATCCTTTTTGATCTTCCGGATATTGATGCCGTCGTAGCGGATTTTACCATCCGGCACCTCGTAGAAACGATTGATCAGGTTGGTAATGGTCGTTTTTCCGGCGCCCGTCGAGCCGACAAAGGCAATCTTCTGCCCGGGCTTTGCGTAAAGGGATACGTCCTTCAATATGGTTTTTCGCCCATCATAACTAAAGGTCACATCAAAAAAACGAACATCGCCGGTGAGCGGTTCATAGGTGACAGTGCCATCCTCGTGCGGATGCTTCCAGGCCCAGAGTCCGGTATGCTCTGCACACTCCATATACGCTCCATCTTCCTTTCGCTTCGCATTAACGAGCGTCACATACCCCTCATCCTGCTCCGGCTTTAAATCGATGATTTCAAAAATCCGCTCCGCACCGGCGAGCGCCGCAAGTACAGCGTTGAAGAGCTGGGAAATCTGCGTAATCGGCTGGGAAAAGGAGCGCGTATACTGCAAAAACGCCGCGATTGTTCCGAGATCAAGCTTGCCGCCGATCACCATCACCGCGCCCACACAAGCGGTCAAAGCATAGTTAACATAGGAAAGATTCCCCATGATGGGCATCAATACGTTCGCATAGGTATTCGCATTGGTCGCAGCCTTACGCAAAATTTCGTTGCGCTCGGCAAAGCCCGCCTTGGAAGCCGCCTCATGGCAGAAAACCTTCACCTCCCGCTGGCCCTCGATCAGCTCTTCGATATAGCCATTGGCCTCGCCGACCGCTTTTTGCTGGAGCTTAAAGTTCCTGGAACTCCTGCCGCCGACAACCTTAATAACCAGAAGCATCACCACGAGCATTGCAACGATCAGAAGCGTAAGCACTGGGCTCAACACCAGCATCATCACAAAGGTGCCCACCACCGTGATCCCGGAAGAAAGCATCTGCACAACGCTGTTGCTCAACGCCTCGCGCAACGTATCCACATCGTTGGTATAGCGGCTCATCAGCTCGCCGTGTGTATGCGAATCAAAAAAGGAAATTGGCAAGTCTTGCATATGATTGAATAAATCGCGCCGGATATCCGTCAGCGTCGTCTGCGCAACGCTGATCATCAGCCGCATTTGCAAATAGGTGCAGGCAACGCCGGCGAGATAGATGCAGGCGAGCATGATCAATGCCTTTGCTAAGGGAAGAAAATCGGCTGCCGAAGGGCTTGTGCCAATGAGCGGTAGAATATATTCGTTGATTAACGGCTTCAGAAAATAGGTGCCCGCCACACTTGCGCCCGCACTGATGATCACGCAGAAAAAAACAAACAACAGCACCCATCTCTGCCGGCCTAAGTATTGCAGCACCCTTCCTAGGGTATGCTTTGCATTTTTTGGCTTTTGAAATCCGTGGCGCATCGGGCCGCCTGGCCCTCCGCCCGCTTTGGTATTGACCGCCATTAGGACGCCACCCCTTCCTGCTGAGAATAATAGACCTCCTGATAAATCTGATTGCGGGCGAGCAGCTCGCTGTGCGTGCCAATATCGTTGATTTTACCATCGTCCAGCACGATGATCCGATCCGCTTCGCAGACGGAGGTTACACGCTGCGCAATGATGATCGTTGTCGTATCGCTTCGATGCGCACGCAGCGCTTCGCGGATTTTGCTGTCCGTTGCGGTGTCCACTGCGGAGGTGCTGTCATCCAGAATCAGAATTTTCGGATTCTTCAGCAGGGCGCGCGCAATGCACAGCCGCTGCTTTTGCCCGCCGGATACGTTCACGCCGCCCTGACCGAGATTGGTTTCATATCCATCCGGGAAGGCCATCACAAATTCATGCGCTTGCGCCGCCTTGCAGGCCTCGATCAGCTCCTCATCCGTTGCCTCCGGATTGCCCCAAAGCAGGTTTTCCCGGATCGTACCGGAGAAGAGCACATTTTTTTGCAGCACCATGGCGACTGCGCCGCGCAGGTGATCCAGCGTATAATCTTTCACATTGTGCCCGCCCACGAGCACCTCTCCCTCTTCCGCCTCATACAGCCGTGGGATCATCTGGACAAGGGTGGATTTTGCGCTGCCTGTGCCGCCAATGACGCCAATGGTTTCTCCGGAGCGGATCGAAAGGCTGATATCAGAAAGCACGGGCTTCTCCGCCTCCTGATTATAACGGAAGAACACATGCCGCATCTCAATTGAGCCATCTGGCACGGCGAGTGCTGGATCAGCCTGTGCATCACTGATATCCGGCATCTCTTGAAGCACCTCACAAATACGGTTGGCAGACGCCTTCGACATTACGATCATCACAAAGGTGTTTGTAATCATCATCAGGGACATCAAGATCTGCGTCACGTAGCTAATAAAGCTCATCAACTGGCCCGTTTCCATTGAGCCGAAAGCGATCAGCTTACCGCCGAACCAGACGATGGCAACGATACAGGCATACATGGCGAGCGTCATTAGCGGGCCGTTCCAAACAAGGATTTTTTCCGCCATGATGCTGGCGCGCTTTAAATCATCATTGGTAACTTCAAATTTTTCCTTCTCAAATTTCGAACGGACAAAAGCCTTTACCACCCGAATCGCCATCAACGTTTCCTGCACGCGGGCATTAAGACCATCAAATTTTTCCAACATTACCTGAAAACGTGGAAAGGCTCTCGTTGCAATCAGCGCCAACATCCCGCCCAGCACGGGGATTGCAATGAGGAAAACCGTGACCAGCTCCCCGTTGAGCTGCCAGGCGAGCACCGTTGCGCTCACGAGCATCACGGGCGCGCGCACACATACGCGGATGAGCATCATGAAAGTCATCTGCACACGGTTGACGTCGGTTGTAAGCCTGGTGACCAGGGAGGCGGTGGAAAAACGATCCACATTGGAAAACGCGAAATCCTGCACACGGTCAAACATGCCCTGCCGCAGCCCCGCGCCGAGCCCCATGCCGGCGATTGAAGCAAACCATGCGGAAAGCGCACCCGCCGCGAGAGAACATAGCGCAAATGCAACCATCTGAACGCCCATGTTTACCACGTATTGCAAATCCTGATTGGTGATGCCGGTATCCACGATTTGGGACATCAGCATCGGAATGCGCACCTCTAGCAAAACCTCAATGATAACCGTCAAAGGGCTGAGCAGCGCAGCCCACCAATATTTCTTCACACAGGGTGCGAATTGTTTGATCATAAGCCCTGATCCTCCCTTCTACGTCGCTCCATCTCTTCCTGCTCCTTGGCCATGAGCGTGATCATATCGGCGCCCTCCAAATCCTCTTTCGCAAGATTTTGCGTCATGCGGCAAAGATAGCCATAGAGCTGCTCACACTCATTCAGGGTAAATCCGGCAAAGAGCTCCTCATCCAGCCGGTCAAACAGCGCCCTCGTGCGCCTGGTCAGATCCCGTCCCTTGTCTGTGAGCATCACCCGATTATAGCGCAAATCCTCCTCCGAAGGCATTTTATCGACAATACCGCATTTCTGCATGCGTTTGATCGATACCGCCACACTGGCGGGCGATACATGCAGCCGGTCAGCAAGCGCTTTTTGCGTGAGGCAGCCATCTCGCTCCAGCGTTTCTAGCAGCGGCATCTGCCCGTCATACAACCCGATTTCAGATGCCGCGCGGTGGGTGCTAATCCGTTTGAGGGCGTTGAGTTGAATCAGCTTCCCCACAATTTCCCGATAGGAATGCATCAATCAACCTCCTTCCTTAACAATCAACCGTTTTATAATAAATCGGTTAATTATTAGCTGGTTTATTATAAAACGAATCAAAAGAAAAGTCAATTCAAACATCAAAAAAGGCAGCTAAACCTGATCGAACAACGCTCTTTTTTCACATGCTTTCACAGCTCCTTGCCACTTACAAACCCGCAAAGCAAAAAAGCACGCCGCAAGAGGAGCCCTCCCCTTGCGGCGTGCCAAGCGCCAATGTGAATATTCTTTTGACCTACAGCTGTTATTCAACGGACTTGAGCGATTCCACCATGCTGATCTTCTTTAAGCGGAAATGCATGATCCAGTTGACGATCACCGCGAAGAGCGCCGTCATTGCCGCTCCAAGCACATAGCTCAGCCAGCTGATCGTGCGGCCGAACATCACCACGTCCACCTCCGCAACACTCACCACAAACCGATGCAGGAAGATTCCCATGACCAAGCCGAGTGCAATGCCAATCACGGTTAAGAACACATTCTCACGGTAGATGTAGGCGTCTACCTCCTTGTCATAGAAGCCAAGCACTTTAATTGTGGCCAGCTCGCGCACCCGTTCGTTAATATTGATGTTCGACAGGTTATAAAGCACCACAAACGCCAGCGCCGCCGCCGCGATGATAAACACCACAACCACAAGGGTCAATGCGTTGATAACGTTATTGAAGGTGTCGATCGTCTGCGTAGTATAAACAACGGCATTGATCTCCGGCATCTTCATCAGCTCGGTCGCAAGCTGACCTTTTTGGTTATTTTCCTGGCCATCTGCCACCGGCTTCTCATTCTTGATATCATCCTTGAGCTGCGCCATGACATAGTTAAACTGCGCTTCCTCCCCAAAGGCCTGTTCATATAGCGCCTGGGAAATGTAAACATAGTGGAAGGTATAGTTTTCTGTAATGCCTGCAACCTTTAGGCGCACCTCGGAACCATCGGATTTCGTGACGATCAGCTCATCACCCACCTCGGTATCCGTCTTGCTTGCAAGCTTCTCCGTAATGAGCACGCCGTCATCCGGCAAGGTGAGCTGCGCGCCGGACTGGCGGTTTTGCAACCTTACAAAATCGGAAAGCTGCGCATTGTTCTGCGGCACAAGCACGTTTACCTCCAGCTCTTCATCCGAGCGCTCAGAATGCCCGTGCAGCACTTTCATATAGGTCAGCATCGCATTCTGGATGCCGTCGTTTTCCTTGAGCTGTGTGATGATCGGCGCCTCAGCGGAACCGTCGGTCAGCACCGGATCCTTCAAAACGAGCTGTGCGTCATACATGGCGATACCGCCATCGTTAAACTGCTTATTGATGATAGCGCTGATGGAATCATTGAGTCCGAAGCCCGTCAGCAACAGGGCTGTGCAGCCCGCCACGCCAAACGCTGTCATCAGGAAGCGACGCTTGTTACGGAAGATATTGCGCACTGTCACCTTAGAGGTGAAGTTCAAATGCTTCCAGATAAACGGGATCTTCTCCAGCAGCACACGCTTGCCCGCCTTGGGCGCGCGCGGGCGCATCAGCTGCGCCGGGCAGGTGGCCAGCTCCTTATAGCAGGCGAGGAAGGTAGCCCCCACTGTGGAAAGGATCGCAATCGCCGTGCCAATGAGCGCATAGCTCAGGATAAACTGGAGATGCACCGTAGGCAGCGTGTACATAATGCCATACGCCGCAGAAATCGCCAGCGGCAACACCACGAAGCCGACCGCCAGGCCGATCACAGAGCCGATCAGACTCGCAAGGATCGCATAAATAATATATTTCGAAACAATCGCCTTATTGTCATAGCCGAGCGCCTTAAGCGTGCCAAGCTGTGTGCGCTCCTCTTCAACCATGCGCGTCATCGTCGTCAGGCAGATGAGCGCCGCGATCAGGAAAAAGAAGATCGGAAATACCTGGGCAAACGCTTTGGTGCGGTCCGCCGTTTGTCCATAACCAGTGAAGCCCGGGATATCGTCGCGGTCAGACACCACCCATTTGGCGCTGCTTAAATCGTTTAACTTCTGCTCGCCGGCAGACAGGCGCAGCTTTGCACGGGAGAGTTCGTTTTCCGCTTCCGCCTTGGCCTTCTGGTAGGTTTCTTCACCGTCCACCGCCGCCTGCTTTGCCTCTTTCAGCTTCTGCTTGGCCTGTTCAATCTCCATGAGCGCCTGGCTCTGCTTGGAGGAAAGGGTTAATTCACCCACATCCAATGCAAACCCGGCCTGTTGCAGCTCGCTTTGTGCACTATCCAGCTGCCGCTTGCTTGCATCCAGCTGCGCCTGTTTGGCATTGATCTCCGCGTTAGCGGCATCGAGCTTTGCTTTTGCAGCCTTCAGTGTTTTTTCATTTGTGGCGTAATCTGCCTCGCCCTTTTTCAAATCGGCCTTTGCCTTAGCAAGCTTTTCCTCTTCCTTGGCCAAATCATCCTTATAATCGCCCAAATATTTGCTCAAAGCCTGCGCGGCCTCCTGCACCATACCGCCTGCCGTGATATTGGAGAGCTCCTTGAGCTGTTTCACCACAGTGCTGTCCGGGCCAAAGATCTCCTCCGCGCGCTTAATCAGTTCTTCATAGGAAGCGTTGTTGCTGCTGCCTAAATCACCGGCTACCGTTTCAGCAGTAGCAATCATCTGCTTGAGCAGCCTAATTTGATTTTCACCGTTCGAAATCTGCGATTTTGCACTATTGATCTGCTTTTCAGCCGCATCCAGCTTCTCTTTGTTTTTATCATACTCCCGCTGAGAGTTTGCCACCGTTTGTTTTGCCTCAGCAAGCTTGCTCACAGCAAGGTTATACTCATTTACCCTTTGATAATAGGTATTTAACCCAGCGCTGTGCTCCGCCTTTCCGGAAGCAAACTCCCGCTGCGCGGCGCTCAATGAGTCGTTAAACTCCTGCTGCTTTTCAGCGAGAATCTGGTCGCCATTCTCCGCGAATTCGAGCGCCTCATCCAATGACTTACGGGCATCCTCAATCTTTTGCTTCGTATCAACCTCGGCCTGCGCATAGTCAAGGCGCGCCTGCTCCAGCGTTGCCGTCATCTCAGGGCGGAGCACCTCTGCACGAACCGGGGCGCGATCCTGCCCAATCGCCTCGATTTGCTCCACAACAGGCTGCACCAGCTTCTCATATGCATCGCCGTAAGAGTCAAAGTCGCTCTTTGTCGTGCCGTTGACCTTAATATACAAATCCGTATAGTAATCTGTTTTGAACGCGGTATCCGGCACCAGAATGAAGGCACCGACCTTGCCGCTGCCGACAAGGCTGTTGCCACGCTCAAAGGATATGTAGTAAGGCGATTCCACAATGCCGACGATCTTGAACTCCGTCGTTTCCATAGAAGAGTTCAGATCCTCCCGATCACTCTCTATAGTGATCGTGCTGCCGATTTGGAACTCATCCGGGGTGGATAGCTCGCTGCGGTCCACCAGGCACTCGTTCGCATTTTTCGGCCATTCGCCCTCAATAAGCGTGGGCCGGTTCATATATTCCGCATCGTTTTTTCCGTTTTGCCAATCTGCCAGCATTTCCATGCTGAGAGAATGCGCACGAACGCTGAACGCAGAGCCATCCATATCAATCAAGCTCTCGCCGTTTACTTTGACCAGGCCGTCCGCAAAATAAGCGGGCATTACCGCATGGACGCCGTCAATCTCACGGATCGCATCCACATCCGCTTGCTCAAACCCGACGGTCGAGAGCACGCGCAAATCCATCAGGTTGTTGCTGAGAAAATAGCGGTTGGCCGTCTCCTTCATATCAGGAGCGGTGGCCTTAATGCCGGCAAAAAAGCCAATGCCGAGCGCAACAATCAAAATGATGGAAATAAAACGCGCCTTCGTCCTCCAGATTGAACGGAACGTATCTTTTAACAAGGCTTTGCTCATTGTTACCATTCAATCCTTTCCACAGGCGTTGGGTTGTCGTTGACCATAATTTTATGGACACGGCCGCTGCGCATGGCGATCACACGGTTCGCCATCGGCGTAATCGCCTGGTTATGCGTAATGACGATCACGGTCATGCCGGTTTCCCGGCTCGTATCCTGCAAAAGCTTCAAAATCTGCTTGCCGGTATTATAATCCAGCGCGCCCGTCGGCTCATCGCAGAGCAGGAGCTTCGGGTTTTTGGCCAGCGCGCGTGCAATCGCCACACGCTGCTGCTCGCCGCCGGAAAGCTGCGAGGGGAAGTTATGGATGCGATCGGCAAGGCCCACGCGCTCAAGCACCTTCTCCGCATGCAGCGACTTCTTGCTGATCTGTGTGGCAAGCTCCACATTTTCCAGCGCAGTCAGGTTTTGCACCAGGTTATAAAACTGGAACACAAAGCCCACATCATAGCGCCGGTATTCAATCAGGCGTTTGCGGTCATAATCGTTGATTAATTCACCTGCCACACGGATCTTACCATCATCGCAATCATCCATACCGCCTAGGATATTCAGCAGCGTTGTTTTGCCGGCGCCGGATGGGCCGACGACTACGACGAACTCGCCCTGCTCAATATTGAAGGTAATTCCATCCGCAGCGTTAATGGTGATTTCCCCCATCTTGTACCTTTTGTAAACAGAATCGAACTCAATAAAGCTCATGCATTTTACCCCGTTTCTTGATTTTCGCCGTCTTATCCGGCGCACATAATGTCCCTCTCCGGCGAAAAGCGCCGGACTCCTACCCTTTTGGACAAAATCTTTGCCACGTGAAAACAATTATAAAGGATTGACTGCCTAGCGTCAATAGAAAAGCGGGTGGAATCCTTATCCAAAAGCGAAACAAATCCCCATAAAAAAGCAATCTATTCCCTATCCAGCAGCTGCTAACGAAAAATACAACACGCTGTCTCCCAATGGGCAGCATAGCCGTCCTCCACAGGTTAGGAGGCTGCACGAACCGCTGCAAGCACTTTATTGGCAACCGGAATCGCCTGCTGATAGCCAGAGCCTCCGTTTTCCACGACGACCACGAACGCATATGGTGTTTCCGAATTCTGTGAGAAACCAGCGAACCAGGCATGCGGTGTCTTATCCCCACCGACCTCCGCCGTGCCGGTTTTGCCGCAGATCTGCATGCCGCGTGGGAAACGGCTGTCGCCGTAAAAATTCACGGTATTCGACCGCAACAGCTCCACCATCTTAGAGGCTGTTCCGGCTGAGAGGTAAGCCTCGCCCGTCTCCGCCTTGCCTTTGCGCAATGCCAGGCCACCCGGTGTTTCGATGGATTGAACCACATGGGGCAGCACGGGCGTGCCGCCGTTTGCAATTGCGCCCATGATAGTGAGCATGTGATAGGGATTGGCAAGCGTGGTATGCTGCCCAACGCCCGCCTGCCCGAGCCCGCGCTCATCCGCTCCGGTTAGATCAAATTTGCTGATGGCGATATTGATTCCATCCATTTTCATCGCCTGATTGAAGCCGAGCTGTTGAGCCGTAGCGGTTAACTTCTCCGCCCCCAGCTGGATGGCAATCTGCGCGAATGCAACGTTGCAGGATCGATTCAGCGCCTGTTCAAAGGTGATAGTGCCGTGCCCATGCTCTTCATTGCAGTAGATTACGCCGCCGCTGGTCTGCATTTTCCCCTTACAGGTGAATTTCTGCGTAAAGATATCCGGTATATTGTCAATCGCGCTAATCGCTGTGATGGTTTTAAACGTGGAGCCCGGCGTGTATACGCCGGATAAGAAGCGGTTGAGGTAAATGCCGTCGTATTTGCCGGTTTTATCCGTATCAATATCAGTCGGCTTACGCTCCGGATCATAAGTGGGGGAGGACACCATGCACAATATCTCGCCCGTTTTATAGTTATAAACGCCAACGGTCCCCTTGCGATCTCCCAACGCATCCAACGCGGTTGCGCAGAGCTCCGCGTTGATGGTCAAGCGGATATTATTGCCCTCTCCATCTTCCATCAGGCGATATACGCCGTCCACCAGGTTATAACCGGTCAGCTCGGAACGGAAGATGGTGTGGATGCCTGTCGAAATATAGCCTGCCGTATCTCCAACCATATGCAGCGTGGCTTTACGGATACGGCGGCTGTCGTTATAAATGCGTTCGCCATCCTTGGTTTGGGCGAGGATGACGCCTTTCGTGTCATAAATCGTTCCGGCGCTCGTCAGGCTTCCGCCGGTGAAGAGGTGCTGATTAAAACGCTTGAGCGCCCAAGTTTCCCCATTAACAGCAAAACTGCCGATTAAAAATACGACGCCAATCAAAAACGCACCGATCAGGGCATAAATTGCCAGCGCGCGTTTGGAAGTAATCCTCATGCAAATCGCCCATCCTTTCCCTAGAGCGTGGCCGAAAGCCCTTGTTTCTGTTTGCTGAACGATGCATCCAGCGCGCGATTAATTTTGGGGTATGTCCGCACATCCGCCGCTTTAATGAAGGCAAAGAGTCCCCACACGCAGATCATACTTGATCCTCCTCGACTGATAAAGGGCAGCGTAACGCCAGTCAGCGGGAGGAGATCCGTAATGCCAAACACATTCAGCGCGATCTGGAACAGCATCATGCCCGCCGCCGCACAGGCCGCAATCGCATAAAACGAAGAGCGACAGGCCGGCGCGCACTGCACCGCATACGCTGTGACCCCCACAAAGCAGAGCAGCACGACGATACCCAGCAGCAGCCCCCATTCTTCACACAAAACACCGAACACCAAATCCGTGGTAGCTGCAAACACATTTTTCAGTTTTCCGGCGCCGATTCCAACGCCAAACAGCCCACCGCTCGCCATATAGACAAGCACGCGCGTCTGCTGAAAGCCCTTTCCATCACTGTATTCCCACACATGGCGGTAGGCGGCGAACCGCTGCGCCACATAATCCCCTTTAAAAATCACAATGAACGCGGCTCCAGCCAGCGCAACCAGGCACACCGCAATTAGCGTGCGGATATCGCCGGAGCGCATGAAAGCCATCATTAGGAATGTAACAAAGAAAATCAGCGCCGCGCCAAGGTCATACATCAAAAATAGAAATCCGACGCACGCAAAAGAAAAGAGAATATATTTTGTTAGGCTTCTGGTCGACTGAAGTTTATCGAGGGTTGCAGCTCCCACAAAGATAAACGCAAGCTTTACAAATTCCGAAGGCTGGATCGATACAAAGCCAAGATCCAGCCGGTTAAGCGCGCCGTTTGTCGCTTTGGCGAGCACCAGATTGACTGCCAGCAGCAACAACGCCGCACAAGCCATCGGCACACGTGAGGCATCCACCCGGCTGATGTCGCCCAAAAACCAGACCATCCCGATAAACAATGCAAGCCCCAGCAACACAGAAATGAATTGCTTTAGTAGCAAATTCGGATAAACGCTCGCGCAGATCACCAGCCCGATCCCGGAAAGAAAAAAAGCGATCAGCTCAAGCTCAAAGCTCTTCTTTTTAAAAATTGTGCGGAACAAAACCACATACAGCCATTCAATCGCAATATAAATTCCAAATATAGACACGAGCTCAGCATTCAAGCTTCCATCTTCCTCAAATATCGTCTGGACGGCAGACCACACCTGAAAAATGGTAATCATCAGCAGGACGATAAACCAGCTCATTGGCCTTTCCGGGCGCTTCCTGCGAATTTTCGCCTCTTTTTGGGGCCCGGGCTTCTGCGCTTTCTGCGCCGCTTTCTTCTTCGCCAATGGTCTCCCTCCTTTTTCTCATACCTTCTGGTAAACGATCAACCTGTATAGTCCTCATAAAAGCGGAGCGTTACGCCACCCACATTGATGTGATCTCCATCAAACAGCGTCTGCGGCCCGCCGATCCTTTTGCCATTCACCATCGTCCCGGATTTGGAACCAAGATCTTCAATCACCCAGCCATCCTCATACTGCGACAGGCGGGCATGACGGGCGGAAACCGTCTGCACAGGCAGCGTAAAATCCGCCTCCGGCGACCGACCGATCAAATAGCTCCCTTCATAGAGTTCGCATACCTCCCCGGTTGACTCAGCCAGTAAAACCGGCGTCCGATTGGAGCGAATATCCTCATACTCTGGCGCGGCAACATCGGCCGGAGCTACAAAAACCGGCTGTTCCGCAGAGGCAACCTCCTCCGGCATTTCAACAGGCTGGGGAAACTGCTGCGGCTGCGCATCTATCTGAGCCGCTTCCCGCCAGCCTGCTGGCGGGGGGCTGTCCGGCGCGCGCAAAAAGAGCACGACATTGCCCATCATAATGCTGTCCCCATCATAGACGGGAGATTTCCGCTCGATTTTTTTCCCATTGACATAGACGCCGGTTTTGGAATAGGTATCAAAAACCGTCCATCCCCGTTTGCGTCGGGAAAGCACTGCATGGAATCTAGAGATCGTATTATAAGCCAAAAAGATATCGCAGGTTTTATTGCGGCCAATGGAGGTTTCCCAGTGGTTCAGCAGAAATTCATCCCCATTCGCGCCGTTGACAAGAATGCCGAGCGTGACAGGCCGCGGGCGGTTGCGCAACAGGGAGAACAGGCATCGCAGGACGATCAGGAATGCGAGCGCAGGCAATGCATACCGGCCGATTCCCACAAGCAGATCCATTCCGGACCGCAGCACTTTTTCCATCACTTCCTCCACCGTAGCCGCCTCCTTTCTTCGGCAAATTGCCGATTTCACATAGATATACTTATGGTTAAGCATAACGGGATCTGTCCAAAAAGTCAATAAACCCCCCTTGAATTTACGCTTATTTAACATTTATCTACTCCGTCGTATTCATCGCGTTACGAAATCTCACCGGCATAAAAAACGGCGGCGCGTTTTTTCGCGCCGCCGAAATTCAACTATCATTACAGATGGATCAACCCACCAACCTGAGCGATCAGAGGGGCAAAAACAAGGGAAATAATCGTCATCAGTTTAATGAGGATGTTAATTGAGGGACCGGAAGTATCCTTAAACGGATCGCCGACCGTATCACCGACGACCGCCGCTTTATGCGCCTCGCTGCCTTTGCCGCCGTTTGCACCCTCTTCAATATATTTTTTGGCATTATCCCACGCGCCGCCCGCGTTAGACATAAAGATCGCCATCATTACACCTGTGACCAACGCACCTGCCAGCAGGCCGCCAAGCGCCTGCGGGCCGAGCAGCAGGCCGACCACCAATGGGGAGAGCACTGCCAGCACACCGGGGATCAGCATCTCCCGTAAGGCTGCTTTTGTGGAAATCTCCACACAACGCTTATAATCCGGCCTGCCGGTGCCCTCCATCAGGCCGGGGATCGATTTGAATTGGCGGCGCACTTCTTCGATCATCTGGTTGGCCGCCTTGCCGACGGATTCCATCGTCATTGCGGAAAATAAGAACGGCAGCATTCCGCCGATGAACAGGCCGCAGATCACGGCGGGGCTCAAAATGCTGATGCCGCTCGTAATGCCAACAGCCTCCGCATAAGAGGCAAAAAGCGCAAGCGCTGTGAGCGCTGCGGAGCCGATGGCAAAGCCCTTGCCGATTGCGGCCGTTGTATTGCCCACCGCATCGAGCTTATCCGTAATGCCGCGCACGCTCCCATCAAGCTCCGCCATCTCAGCAATGCCGCCCGCGTTATCCGCGATCGGGCCGTAAGCATCCACCGCTACGGTGATGCCGGTTGTGGACAGCATACCCACCGCAGCGAGGGCAATACCATACAGGCCGGAGAATTTATAAGCAACCAGAATCCCCACCGCGATAATCAGCACTGGAATTGCCGTGGATTTCATGCCGACCGCAAGGCCGCTGATAATCGTCGTCGCAGAGCCGGTTTGAGACTGTTTGGCAATCTCCTTGACGAAGCGGTAATCGCCGGAGGTGAACACTTCCGTGATCTGCCCGATAATCAGGCCGACCACAAGCCCGGCAAACACGGCCCAAAAGGCCTTGAAATCATGGAAGAAATACTGGCTCATCGCGCCCGCGCCAATCAGCACCAGAAGGGAGGAGACATAGGTGCTCACCTTGAGCGCCTTGTGCGGGTTGCTGCCATCCTTGCAGCGCACGCAGAAGGTGGCAATAATCGAAGCGATGATCCCGATGCCGGAGAGGAAGATGGGGAACAACGCGCCTTCCGAAAACCCTTCTTTTGCCGTAAAAGCGATCACACCCAGCGTGATAGCGGAGATGATGGAGCCGACATAGGATTCGAACAAATCCGCCCCCATGCCCGCAACGTCGCCGACGTTATCACCCACATTATCCGCAATCACAGCAGGGTTGCGCGGGTCATCCTCCGGAATCCCGGCCTCCACCTTGCCGACCAGGTCTGCGCCCACATCCGCCGCTTTGGTATAAATACCGCCGCCGACGCGCGCAAACAGCGCGATGGAGGAGGCGCCAAGGCTAAAGCCTGTAAGCACGCTGACATCCTTTGTAAACAGATAAATCGCAGTGATTCCCAACAGGCCGAGGCCGACCACAGACATCCCCATCACCGCGCCGCCGGAGAAGGCAATGGAAAGCGCTTTGTTCATGCCGCCTTCCTTCGCCGCGTTCGCGGTGCGCACATTGGCTTTCGTTGCCACATTCATGCCGAAATAACCGGCCAGGGTGGAAAACAGCGCGCCGACAATGAAGCAAATGGCCGTCACCCAATTGCCAAGGCCAAAGCCGATGAGCAGAAACAGCACGGCGGCAAAGATGACCAGCACCTTATACTCAGAAAAAAGAAACGCGTTTGCGCCCTGGTGGATCGAAGCCGCAATCTCCTTCATACGCGCCGTGCCCGCATCAGCTCTGCCGATTTTCAGCGCGAGCAGCAGCGCATAAACAAGCGCTACGGCCCCTGCCGCAAGGGCAAGGATGAGAAAAATGTTCATAAAAGACCTCCTATGTTTGATTTTGGGGCGATTTTGGATGCCGAACAAATAAAAGCTGCATAAATTGCAGCTAGGCTATTAAAATTTTACCATTTCTACGGATTTTTTGCAAGCAGTTTATTCAAAATTTCATTTTTATCCGCGTTTCCCGCGAGGAAGGCGGTAGCTGGTAACTGCTGTTCTCCATCCGTCATTTGCCTGTCGTTCTCCCCTCCCTTTCAACAGGGGCATCCGTCAAACAGTGGGGAGCAATCAATTTTTGATTTCACAATGATAAACAAAGAATTGCTTATGCGATCATGAATCCGGCAGAACATCAATCCGTCTGCTCATTATGAACGAATCAAAAAAGGCCGCCCAAACGCGGCCTTTTTTGACAGGCTAAAACGCCACGGCCGCATCAGGCCCGCGCTTTTGCCCAGCATTATACACTGCATGTGAAACATCAATCTCTGAGGCCCCGCACGGAAAACTGAAATTCCGTTGTGCTCTCAAACGCCTCGCCTGCCCGGAACACACAGGAAGGAAAATCCGGCTGGTTCGGCGTATCGGGGTAATACTGTGTCTCCAGGCAGAACCCTGTGCGGCATGCGACGGGCTTCCCCCCTTTTCCGGGATGCCCGGCAAGGAAATTGCCCGTATAGAGCTGCACACCCGGCAGATCGGTCGTCACGCGCATCACACGCCCGCTTTGCGGCTCATACACCTCGGCCGCCTCGCGCAGAGATCCATCCCAATGCTCGATGCAGAAATTATGATCATAGCCCTTGCAGGAGGCGATAGGGGCATAGTCTGAATCAATTCCATCCCCAATCGCTTTGGGTTCTCGGAAGTCAAACGGCGTTCCCTCCACATCGCGCAGTTCACCGGTTGGGATATTACGCGCATCCGTGGGGATAAATTGGCTTGCATTCAGCCGAAGGATATGGCCGGTGATTTGGCCCGCATCATAGCCGCCAAGGTTGAAATACGCATGATTCGTCAGATTCAGAATCGTATCCCGATCGGATACGGCGTAATAATCGATGCGAAGCACATTCTCCTGCGTCAGGGTATAAACTGCGTGAGCGGTTACCCGTCCGGGGAAGCCCTGCGCGCCCTCCGGGCTTTCATAGCTCAGGCGCAGCGCATCCTCTCCCACAGGCTGGGCATCCCACACGGCGTGGGAAAACTCGCCGCCGCCATGCAGGCAGGTGATTTGATTTTCATTTTTCGTCACATGGTATTCTTCGCCGTTGAGCACAAAAGCCCCATCCGCAATGCGGTTGGCATAGCGCCCAACAAGCATGCCCTGATAATCAGAATGGTTCAAATGCCCTTCCAAGGTATCGAAACCGATCAAAACATCTGCAAATACACCGTTTTGATCCGGCACATACAGCTTATTGAGCGTGCCGCCGTAGGTTAGGATTTCGGCACGCATGCCATTTTGGTTTTCTATTGTATAGCAGTCTACCGGTTTGCCATCGGGCAAGGCGCCAAAAAAGGTTTTTTTCATGCTCATTGCAGATGCTCCCTTATCATAAATTGGGCTCCTGCTTGATTATAGTGGAAGGCCTTCCCCGTTGTCAACCATTGGCAAGATAAACTGCTATTTCTCACTTTGCTTCCTTGTCCGCCTTCTCCTGGCGGCGGATACGCAGCTCTTCGAGCACCGTTGCATGTTTTTTATCCGGCAGGTCATAATGGAGCATCGGCAACACGGAGAGCAGCATGCCGATGGCGGGCGGAATGGAGCACAGGAAGAACATCGCCATGCGATAGGGTTCAAAGGCCGGGTCTGCCTTGAAGCTCGCCCCAGCTTCCAACAGCGCGTTTACCTTCTCCACACCTTCGCCGGAAAAGCCAACGACGGAATACACGATGCCCTGGATCAGCGCCGCAATGCCGGAGTTGAGCTTTGTGCAGAAGGATTGCCCTGCAAAGAAAACGCCGTCCGGGCGGATGCCATGCTCATATTCCTCATAGTCAATCGTATCCGCGATCATAACGGATTGATATACGTTGACAATGCCCATGCCTGCCGCCGCAATCGTAAACACAACACAGCAGATCGCCAGCCATAGCGGTTGATCAAGCTTGTTGGGGGCAAGTTTATATATCACAAAAATGAGCGCAAAAGCAATTCCGCTCGCGATGCTGCTGATATTATAAACCTTTTTCTTCTCAAACTTTTTCACAAGCATTGGCGCAAATGCCATGGCTATAAATTGACCGCCGAAGATGCCGCCGCCGAGCACAATCATATAGACAACATAACTCTTCTGGTTATAGTCTCCGTAATAATAAGAAAGCAGCGTCATCGCAACCATCATCAGCAGCATAATCGGCGCGCGCAGGATGCTGGAAATCATGATTTGGCGGAAAGGGCGGTTGCGCCACATAAGCTGAAAATTCTCTTTGATCGTATAGTGTTCGTCAGATGACTTTACGCGCTCCTTGGCAAAGCTCGAAAGCTGAAACAATCCGCAGCCGATCACCGAAAGGATCACCGCTACGATGATGAAGCCGAATTGCTGCCCTTTTTGCGTGGATAAGCCCTGACTTTTCGTTAAGCTGTTTCCCACTGCCTGAGATAGCGGGACAATAATCGCCAGCACGATACCGCCTACCCCTCCGGCGATACGGGCAAGGGAAAGAAGGCTCGCACGATCGTTCTCATCATCTGTCATACGTGCTGTAATGCCCCACAGCGGGATATCTCCTACCGTATAGGTCATGCCCCAAAGGATGTAGGACACGCCTGCCCAGGCAATAATTAGACCATTGACTGTGCTGCTGTTCTGCGAGCCATAGATTCCGTTGCAGAAGCAGAGGATCGTAATCACGCATACCGCCGCAGGCACAAAAATAAGATAGGGCCTGCATTTGCCCCACTTCGTATTTGTCCGGTCGACGATCGTGCCCATCATCGGGTCGTTGATCGCATCCCAAACGCGGGCGATTGCGAAAATAACGCCGGTCGCCATCGCCGGGATGAACAGTACGCTTTGGAAATAGAACACAAGGCCTGTGCCGATGATGTTGTAGATCATATTCTGCCCAAGCAGACCGGTCAGGTACAGATTGCGCTCCTTCGGCGTGTAAGTATTGGGACTGCGCTGCTGTTTCATTCCTAAAACCATTCCCTTCTTTTTGATGCATTGATACGGTGCAATCAAACGCCCTATCCATATCAAGGTTCGCTCGTGTTTGTATTATATCTTCTTTTTCGTTTTCAGTCAATTCATATAAATGATTTTTTGGACTTGTGTGTGAAATTATCTAATTCGACACAAAGAGAATTTCCATTTGACTTCATATAGCGAAAACGATATGATTAAAAACAGCCTTTCAACAGGTCTTTTAGCGAATCACACGAGCGGCGCAAAGCCGGCCGAAAAGGGGAGTCCATATGGATTTTGACGAATTGCTGGCCTGCGCCAAAAGGGTGCTTCACGAGCGGAAAATTTCCCGGATGGCGACTGCCGGAACGGTCGCGGCCGCAATCCTGACGGATAAAGGCAATGTTTACACAGGCGTTTGCATTGAAACCCCGCTGGAATGGGCTTCTGCGCGGAACATGCCGCTGTCGCGGCCATGGTCACCGCAGGGGAGTCCAAGATCGTTAAGCTTGCCGCAACCGGAGTGGACGACGGCGGCAGCGCCTGCGCGCCGTGCGGCCGGTGCCGGGAATTTATCGACGCAGTGCATGACGATAACCATCTGTGCGAGGTGCTGATGGAGGATGGTTCTATCACCACAATCGGCGCCCTGCTTCCATATCGGCTGTAGGCATTCACAAGGCTTTCACGACGGGGCGATACAGGAGGGGAACAAAATGAAGCTTCGGAATATGACTTCGATTTATATCCTGCGGGAGGATTGCCTGCTTCTGCTTTACCGGGTCGGTTCCCGTGTTGTGGAGCCCTCCTGGTGCGGCGTCGGCGGCCACTTCGAGCCGGAGGAGCTCAACCGGCCCGATCTTTGTATCCTACGCGAGCTGGAAGAGGAAACCGGCATCACGCCGCAGGATATCACGCCCCCAGAGCTGCGTTACATTACCCTGCGCTTGAAAAACGGAGAGGTGCGGCAGAACTATTACTTTTTCGCACAGTTGAACAGGGCAGATCGTACATTGCCCGCCTGCAATGAGGGCGAGTTGAAATGGGTCCCGATCAATCAGGCGATGCATCTGGCCATGCCCTTTACTGCAAAGCAAGTGCTTGCCCATTACCTCGAAACCGGGCAGCACGGCAGCGCGTTGTATGCGGGCAGCGCAAAACCGGATGGGATCCGCTTTTTGCAGCTCTCCGAATTTTAACCCATTTGGAATGGAGGGGTTTTCATGGCGCAAACTGCATTGATCACTGGCGCTTCCCGCGGCATCGGCCGGGAAACCGCCCTGCTGCTCGCCCGGCAGGGAATACGCATCGCCGTTCATTACCGCGCGCAAAGGGAGAAAGCGGAAGCGCTCGTCCGATGCCTGCAAGCGTCGGGCGCGGATGCGTTATCCTTTCAGGCCGACGTTGCCGACCGGGAACAGGTAACGAACATGATGCATAAAATAGAACAAGCTTTTGGTGGCATAGATATTCTTGTGCATTGCGCAGGGATTGCGCAGCAGTTACTATTTACAGACATTACGCCGGAGGATTGGCGCCGGATGTTCGCTGTGCATGTTGATGGGCTTTACCATTGCTGCCAGGCCGTTCTGCCCCATATGATCCGTCAAAAGGCAGGCCGTATTGTGACCGTATCCTCCATGTGGGGCGAAGTTGGCGCATCGTGCGAAGTGCACTATTCAGCGGCCAAGTCCGCTGTGATCGGCATGACAAAGGCGCTCGCCAAGGAGCTCGGCCCCAGCGGGATCACTGTTAACTGCGTATCGCCCGGCGTGATTGATACTGATATGAATAACATGCTCACGCAGGAGGCACGGGAGGCCCTGTGCGAGGAAACGCCGCTGTGCCGAATTGGCACAGCGCGGGAGGCCGCTGAAGCGATCGCCTTTCTGGCATCCGGCAAAGCATCCTTTATCACCGGGCAAGTGCTCGGTGTAAACGGAGGAATCGTGATTTAAAGGGAGAAATTGAGAAACGCTGGTGTATCATATATGGCAAACTGGCTTGGGCATTTGAAAACCGTCCACCATCATAGAGCGCTTGTCCGGAAGCATTGCTTCCGAGTGGGCCTTTATTGGCAGGGGTTGACGCATGATCTCTCCAAATATGCCCCTGTTGAATGGATTCCAGGGGTAAAATATTATCAGGGAAACCGCAGCCCCAATGAAGCGGAACGGGCCGCCAAAGGCTACAGCAGCGCATGGCTGCACCACAAAGGGCGAAACCGGCACCATCTGGAATATTGGATCGATTATTCTCCGGTGGGTGGCCACGGGCTTGCGGGCATGGAGATGCCCGTCAAATATGTGGTGGAAATGTTTTGCGATCGCATGGCGGCCAGCAAAACCTACCGCGGCGCCGCCTATCGGGATAGCGACCCTTTGGATTATTATCTGCATTCCCGCGATCACTATCTGATCCATCCGCATACAAAGGCCCTGCTGGAAGCGTTGCTTGCGCGTCTGCGGGATGAGGGGGAGGATGCCGTTTTTGCCTATATTAAAAAAGAGATCCTAAAAAAATAACCGTTATTCCACGGTGCGGGCTGCATTGGCAGCCCGCCCTTCTCATTTCATAGGGATCTGTAGCCCATCCAACTGAGAAAATCGCTTTCTTTTTACCGCAGGTTTTTATGCATCCCGCTATTTTCCCCGCTATATAATCTTACCATGGGTTTCCGGCAATACTGACAATAGGCCAGTATGCTTATTCCAGGGCTGTTCGCTATCCATTTTTTATGGAATGTAACAGCAGGATTCCCAGCTTTTTCTCCCCTATCGCCATTGGGTGATTTGATTTGGGGATTTCGCACGAAAAATGTGAAAAAACATGTGCCTTTTTCTAGTTGAAAAAAAAGAAAAAGTCGGTTATACTGTAGTCGTTAAATAATTAACAAACAATCTCCGCAGCATGAAAACCCGATCAATATTTGATAAGGAGCGATTGCAATGGCAAACGAAAAACAGGAAAAGAAAACCCCTGAGATTGACGTGGACGCCATGGTAGACAACCATGTGCAGAAGGCGCTCAAGGCTCTCGAACAATTTATGGACATGACGCAGGAGCAGGTGGATAAAATCGTGGAGGCGATGACCGTCGCCGGCCAGGAAAACCACACTCGGCTCGCGAAAATGGCGGTTGAAGAAACCGGCCGCGGCGTGTATGAGGACAAAATCATCAAAAACATGTTCGCCACGGAATATATCTGGCACTCCATCAAGAATGAAAAAACCGTGGGCATTGTTGAGGAAAACGAGCTGGAAGGCTATGTGGAAATCGCGGAGCCGGTCGGCGTCGTTGCCGCTGCTACGCCCGTGACGAACCCCACCTCCACCACAATGTTCAAATCCTTGATCTGCATGAAATCCCGTAATCCGGTTATTTTCGGTTTCCATCCCTCGGCGCAGCAATGCTCTGTGGAAGCGGCAAAGGTCCTATATGATGCGGCAGTAAAGGCCGGTGCGCCGGAGAACTGCATCCAGTGGATTGAAACGCCCTCCATCCAGGCGACCACCGCGCTGATGAACCATCCGGGCGTGTCCCTTATTCTTGCCACCGGCGGCGCGGGCATGGTGCGCAGCGCTTACAGCGCGGGCAAGCCCGCCCTTGGCGTCGGCCCCGGCAACGTGCCGTGCTATATCGAAAAAAGCGCGAAGCTTGAGCGTGCCTGCACTGACCTGATGCTCTCCAAAACCTTCGATAACGGCATGATCTGCGCCTCTGAGCAGGCGGTTATCGTCGATAAGGAGCTGCACAAGGATTTTGAGCGCATCATGAAGGAGAACAACTGCTACTTCCTCAACGCGGAGGAAACGCAGAAGGTTTCCGACTATGTCATCAACGCCCAAAAGCAGGCCGTTAACCCCGACGTTGTCGGCAAGAGCGCCAACTGGATTGCCGAGCATGCAGGCATCAAGGTGCCGGAAAAAACGAAAATCCTGATCGCGAAGCTTCCGGCCGTCGGCCCGGAATACCCGCTCTCCCGCGAGAAGCTCAGCCCTGTGCTGGCCTACTTTGTGGTAAACGGCGTGGAGGAAGGCTTCCAACGCTCGCTTGAAATGCTGCATATGGGCGGCTTGGGCCACTCTGCGGTGATCCATTCCACCAACGACGATATCATCAAGGCCTTCGGCGAGGAGATGAAGGTCGGTCGCGTAATCGTCAACTCCCCCTCTTCGCAGGGCGGCATCGGCGATATCTACAACTCCAACACGCCGTCGCTCACCCTGGGCTGCGGCTCCTATGGCCACAACTCCACGACCTCCAACGTTTCCA
>OGXI01000939.1_pt1 | contig 25250 bp, 31 predicted proteins | sample 1576221 | NCBI WGS metagenome assembly OGXI01 (sample SAMEA3541523, study PRJEB24748) | human gut metagenome | biome: human gut; feature: human-associated habitat; material: faeces | place: China | collected 2012
AAACTGGCAGAGATGACGGATGCAGAATATGAGGCACTGGATTTGCCAAGCTAAAGGAAATGGAGCCAGCTATATTTGATGTACAGATTTTTAATGCAATTTCGCTATGCTGGGATAACTGTGTAACCAACGGAAAATTGATGGAATCCATGCGTCGTGAAGGATCTATCCAATTAGAGGACATCGTCCATTTTCTGATATTGATTGATGAGAGCCATCGCTGGATCAACACACAGAAGTTACAAGCATTGGATCTTATCACGATATATTTGCGAGAAGCACGTAAATATTATGGTGGAATTGTAATGGCGAGTCAGAGTATTCGAGATTATGTTCCGGAAGGCTCATCAGATGTCGCAATCAATAAGATAAAAACCGTATTTGAATTAACACAATATAAATTTCTTTTCTACCAAGATAATAATACGCTGCCACTACTTGATATGGTATTTGGAAATCAACTTACTTACTCACAAAAACAGGCTATTCCAAGGTTGGAACAAGGAGAAACAATACTTGCTATATCCGGAGGAAAAAGTTTGAAATTTAAAGTCTATCTTACAAAAGAAGAAGAGCGAATTTTTGACGGAGGACTTTAATGCACAAGATACGAAAGATAATATGTATTTCCATTATGTGTATTGGCTGTCTCCTTATGACGATATTACTTGGTGGTGTAACTTCCATTGAGAATGAAATTATCATGGCTGCAGGCGCGCTATACAATCAATCTGGATCCGGAAGTGCTACAAATCTTTCAGCCGAAGTAGAAGCTTATCGCAGCATGGTGCAGTATTATGCAGAGCAGGCTGGTATTAGTGATTATGTAGATCTTCTTCTTGCAATTATGCAGCAAGAAAGTGCTGGACGTGGATCAGATGTTATGCAGACATCTGAAGCATTAGGACTTGCTCCGGGAACGCTTTCTGCAGAACGATCTATACAAGAAGCTGTCCGAATTATGGCTGAATTAATATCCAGTTGTAATGTAAAATCGCCGGCAGATGAACCAGGAATTCGACTACTTTTGCAAGCTTACAATTTCGGTAGTGGCTATGTAACTCACGCCCTAAATAATGGAGGTGGCTGGTCACAGGCTAGTACTGATTCTTACGCCAAAAAATACAGTCATGGAAGAAAACGATCTGGAAAAGCAGCTGAAATAATGGGGGAATGGGCGTATGGAGATCAACATTATACAGACCATGTATTACGCTACTATACGATTTCTTCTACGCCTGGCACATCTGATTCAACTGGAAGTGGTACCGTATCCGGTGGTGTTGCCGGAAACATTCCAAAGGAAGCGCGAAAAGCATATCTATTCCCGAACGGTGTACCTCAGACTGAATCTGCCATGCGAACTTACCTGACTACGATTTCTGTTCCAATCAATGATATATTTGGGAACCCGAACACCATGAACCTTACCGTCCATAAAAAACTTGCAGAAGATGTACGCGGTGCATTTGTCGATATGCAAAGAGCAGGCTTCCGTATTGACAAGACTCAAACAGCTGCATTTTGCTGGCGCACGATGTCAAGCAACCACAACAAAATATCCTATCATGCATATGGAAGCTGCATTGATATTAATTGGAACCATAATCCTTATACCACCAGTCCTCCGGCTAATTATCGTCCAGGAGCAGATCCATTATCTATTCCTGATAATGTGGTAGCGATATGGAAGAAACACGGATTTTATTGGGGCGGTGACTGGAAATCAGCCAAGGATTATATGCATTTCACCTTTACCGGAAACTAAGAAAGGACTTCTGATGAATAGAAAAAAATTTGGAATTGTACTATTAATTTTAGCTGTATTTATTATCACTGTGTATGCTTATTTCTCTGTAAAAAAACCAGAAAGTCAGAATCATGATACATCTAAAAAAATGGAAAATGTGACACCAAAACCAGATACAGACCTGTACAATAGCAGCACTGACACAGATCCCGGAACCACATCTGAAGATAGATCTGAAGAATCACAGGAGGAAGAAGAAGGTGTTCCATATCAAGATTCACCGATTACATTGTCTGATTTTCCGGAAGATGCAGCACAATATTTCGATCAGGATATCTCCGGGATTCAGACTGCAATACAGACCTATGCATTAGGCTATGGATACTCTGCCGATGAAGCTGTATGGCTTAAAACAATTACCTTAGATTACAATGAAAATTCTGTGGAAACAGCATTTTATCTAAATTGTACTGATTATCCGAAAGTCCAAATTACCTATTACAAAGATACCCATGAATTTACCTCTAATGCTTACTAGAAAGGAGCCAGGTTATGATGAAAAAGAAAATTTATTTATCTTGTCCGGCAGAAAAAAGGGCTGAACTGAATGCCAAAGCCAAAGTATTATTCTCTGACCATGTATTAGTCCCAAAGGTTACACAAGCCAATCTGATTCTATGCGTAGGTACACCTGATTCGACACAAGATTTAGATCTAGAAGTCGGGCAGACACACCAAATACCGATTGAATATGTCAATGAACAATTTGAGGTACGTCCGATTGAGCATCTGGAACAGCATGTATTAGACAATACTTATGCTATCGGACGTAATCTATCCCGTGATCGTGACCGATAATTTTTCTTTTTATGGAATTCTGTAAAAGTGTAACCTTTTGATACTGACTAATTTTTACAAATATTTTTATGGTTCACTTAGAAATGTAACTTTTTGATACTATTTTTGCATTGACCTTTTGATGCAGTTCACAAGAAATGTAACTTTTTGATACTAATTGGAGATATACGATGAAACATAAAAAATCAATCTTTTTTCCTACTTTCATAGTGATTTTTATAGTAGGATATGCCTTTTTTTTGACATCAAAATTATGGTATCCGAATGGTGACGATCTGGTTACGGCAACCAAACTCAATACGGAAAAATTTTTCAATGGGCGTACTGTAAAAGTCATGCGCTGGGACTACTCAAAGTCCCAGGGATTATGTGAGGTCGAATTGGATATTTCGAATCAACAATATGACGGAATTGATACCTATGATTATGAAGCAATACTGCCATCAGGAAAAGAATTAAACATAAAAAATATAATCGAAAAACCAGATTTTGTTGTGTTACATATTACAGTGCCAAAAAACTGGCAGGAAATTTCTCTCCGGCTGCGATTGCCGGAAAAAGCACGTACGTCTGACTCTACCACATTAAAATTGTATGGAACCATTCAGTCTGTACAGAATGTATCGAACATTAAAGAAATGTCTTTTTTAGATTACCAGATACGCCGACTAGACGATTCTATCCAATTTTACAATAAGGAAATTGGGAAAAATGCAAAGTCTATCGCTACCCTGACAGAAAAATACAATCATATGTCTACAACGATTGCAGATCTGAACAGCCAAAAGCAATATATGACTGAAGAAGAAATTTCAGATACAGACCAGACCATTGCATCAACCCAATCCGATCAGAAAGAAATCCAGAATCAGATTGATACGCTCAAAGCAGATAATGAGGAGTATACACAACGTATTGAAAAAACACAGGCGCAAATCACGGATCTGAAGAAGGGAGAAAAAAATGAATAAAAAACCTTCTGAAAAACAATTACAGTATGCAAAACAAATTGAAGCTGCAACAGGGATTCCTATTAAAAATGAAGGAAATGTGTGGGTGGTATCTCGCTACATTGCAGCGAACCGTGATGCATTTCATCAGATATTAGCAAATAGAAATGCAGAAAATAATGCTAGGCTAAAATCTGTACCGATGGTAGATTATGCGTCCTCCTGCGGTTATACCCCTGTTCGGAAAGGGCGCTACTACTCTCTTGCTGAACATGACAGTATCATCATCGATCCAGTCAAAAATTGTTATTGGCAAAATTCAAAACAAGGTTCCGGGCATTCCATTGGACAAGGCGGATCTGTAATAGATTTTGGCATTAATGTATGTGGATATACCTATCTTCAAACGGTCGAAGATCTCCAGGCAAAATATGGCAATCCAGAGCGGAACTTAAATATTGCCTCCTACTCTTCTACCCCGTCCAAAAACCACGGGCAAAATACCAAAACCGAACCGGACACTCTTCAGTTGCCGGAAAAAGATACGCATATGAAAAATGTGTTCGCTTATCTTGTCAACACCAGAGCTATATATCCCGAAGTCGTTCAGGATTTCGTGAATCGGAAAATGCTTTATCAAGATATTCGGAAAAACTGTGTCTTTGTTTCCTATGACCGGGAAATTACCGATAAGCCTGTCTATGCCTGTCTGAGAGGTTCCAATACCTACAAAAAATTTGTTGGTGATGTAGAAGGCTGTGATTACGGAAAAGGATTTTATATTGATAACCATTCCGATCGGCTCATCGTGACAGAAAGTGTCATTGACGCAATGAGCGTGATGTCTATTCTGCACAGTCAGGGAACAGACTTTCATGCTTATGATTATTATGTCAGTGCCGGTACTTGGAAGAATATGGCATTGATGAATTACCTTCAAAATCAAGATTACAAATGTGTCTATCTTGGACACGATAACGATGAAGCCGGGAAAAAAGCAGTTCAAGCCATCAAAACAGAAGCTTCTGATCTTCAGATTAAATCCAAAATTACCGATCACACACCGCCGGAAGAATGGGGGAAAGATTGGAATGAAGCTCTTCAGAAAGCAAGCAGGCAGCTCCGGATCAAAGAACTGGATTTTTTGTCTGGAAGAAATGAATGGACGAATCTAAAGGAGGCTGCATATGTCCACCCCGATGGCTATTTTCGTATCCAATTGACAGCAGATGGAAGCTGGGACTATTCCTTATATGATTCTAAGCTTATCTGCAGGGACGGCGGACAGATTGATGATCCAACTCTCAATATGACCGATATCGTTGATTATCTCACCTATCAGCATGATTTTAAAGTCCCGATCCGCCGCGTGAACCTGGATCAATTTGATGCAAAAGCAGATGCCGTGAACTACAAGCATATGATGAGTCAGAAATCTTCTGTGCTGAAACAATTGCAACGGCAATCATTACAACACTCTTCCCTGAATCAGACCACGGTTCGGGGAATTGATCGATAATATTACCAAGGTGCTAATTCTAGCACCCTTGAAAGGAGATACTCATGATACTATACGTTGGAAAGGAAGAACTTGGATTCTTCATTGCAGAAGTCGCTTCACGGCTCAAAGAGGAAGTTATATATATGGATCGTGACAGCGATATTTCTACACAAGTCAATTCTATCCTTCAGCTTGCCGAAACCGAGCATATCATCTATGACATTGACCAATATACGAATCCAGCTGAAGAAATCGTTGATATCATTAACCGGATCCATAAGACCAACCATGCTACTGTAATCATATTAGCAAGCGGATATATGGCTGATTCACGTATCTTAATGCAGTTCCGCCATGCTGGCTTCCATAATATCATTACAGCTACTGCTGTAGCAGATCTGAAGGATCAATTACAGAAATGTCTCAATGGTTATTATGATAATAACCCGGATTTAATTATTCCTCCGGAAATTGAAGAAAAATTGATGACATCTACATCATCATCTAGTAAACTAATAGGCGTAGCTGGCAGTTGTCATCGCATCGGCACTACGACCTTTGCTCTCCAGCTTGTAAAATATCTGACTTTAAAAGGCTTCCGAGCAGCCTATATTCAAATGAACAGTTCCAACTATATCCAGCACTTACTTGATTGGTTTGAAGTGAATCATGATGAAGAAATCGGAAAGGTAACTTACTTATCAACAGATCAGTTTTACAATCTTGAAAAACTGAGCGATATTCTGCGCCTTGATTACGATTATTTTATTTATGATTATTCCACTTATTCAGACACCGACTTTAATAAAACTTCATTTTTAGAAAAGGATCTCCGGTACTTTGTAGTCGGAGCATCCCCCTCTGAAATGCCATACACATTAGATCTGATCCAGAGCAGCTTTTATCAAGATGTGACATATATCTATAATTTTGTTCCGGAAACAGACCAAAAGGAAGTTCTTGAATTAATGGAGAGCAAGTCTGATCAGACTTTTTTCACTGGTTATGCTCCGGATCCATATACACTCACAGACCTCAAACGGTATGAAGAAATACTTCCTCTGAAACAGAACGATAAATCTGCAAATTCAAAAGTAAAAAAGCAGAAACCGTTTCATTTTTTCAGGAGGTAAATTATGGCAAAATATAAAAGAAAATTAGTTGCTGATATTGAAAAACAGAAAACAGAAGAAAAAATCCAGTCTGATCTGAAAGACAAATATAACATTCAGGATCCAGACGTTGTAGTAGTCGAAAAGAGCAACATGATTAAGTTCCTGATACATCTGCTCACTTCTCTTCTACGGCTCTTATGCGTCCTGGCAGTTTTTTGTCTGGCGGTGTGTGGATTGCTTGCACTTGTATATCCTGAACCACGTACGGCTCTGATACAAGTCTTCTCTTCCATTTTGAAGCAGCTCTTTTCCATGCTCTCAAGTCATTAATTTTAACGAAAGGATTGATTTATGATGAAGAAAACTCACGATCCAGTGATTGAACTATCTCAAGTACTGCATATTCTGGTATCACAATTTGTCCTGGCGTTTATAGCCAGTATTCCATTTGCATATATTTCTGGACGCAGTGTTCCGGTCATCTACTGGTTCCGGTTCCTTCCGCTTCCTGGGTATATCGGTTTGTTCGCGCTACTGCTGCTTGTATTGCACAGATCCTATTTTTATTGGGGATTCCTGCATTACTGCCTTCAGTATGGAATTTCCTGTGTACTGTTTACACTCAGCATCTTCCTTTTACCGAATCATTCCAACTTGTTCCTTGGCGTTTTAATCTTAACTGTCATTCTCTGTGCAGTATCAAAACGTTATAGTTTCAAACGCTCAGAACAACGTATTTACGACAATTTACAGAAAACCATACAGAATAAACACAAAAAAAATTAAGAAAAGGAAGGCCCTTATGCATTACCATATATTACCCCAAAACTTTGAATCACCTATGCCAATGCTGACCGTAATCGGATATTCTTCCGGGCGTCTTATCGCAATTTCTGAAGAAGGTAAGCTCTTCTATATGAAGTGTGATGAATCCTTATTTGAGCCGGGAACCGTACTTGAAAAAGATGATATGCTTCCTGTCTCAATCCTGCCAGATGCACAGAAAATCTATGAATCATTTAATATAGATTGGAGACCGGAACATGAATAATAAATCTTATGATAAAATAGCCTGGCTTCAGCAGACACAGGAACGGTTAGAATCTGCCAATCAAAAAATTGAGGAATTGTCCAGGAACTACCATACCGATCCATCTCTGCTTGCGGAAGTCATATCCTTTGGATCACGCTTCTATAATTACAGCGTCCGGAACACGCAGCTCATTTATAGCCAAAATCCAAATGCCTGCTATGTCCAGTCCTTTGCAGCCTGGAAACGCATGGGCGCGCACATACAGAAAGGAGCCAAAGCTCTGCAAGTGCTTGTACCTGTAGAAACAACTCTTCTGAAAGACGGAGATCATTATGTCCGTTATTCCGATGCATCAAAAGAGCTTCAGGAAGCCTACAAGAATAATCAGATCGACAGCCTAATCCGAAAGTCTTATAAAATCGGGAATGTCTTTGATATTTCGCAGACAGATTTTCCAAAAGAAAAATATCCAGAGTATTTTTCCATGGGTTATCCTTCAGAACTTCATGCACAGATTTTGAAAGGACTTCAGGATTATTCCTTGAATACACTGCATTCTGCAATTCTTTTCGATAATTTGAATTCCATCGCTTTGCGTGGGTTACATCAAGTAGGTGGAAATACCTATCTGAATGAGTTATTAGAGGATACGGCCAAGTTATCGACCGCTGGCCATGAGCTGGGACATGCGATTTTAGAGCATGGACTGACCGGAAAGATTTCTACTGCTGAAGCAGAATTTCAGGCCGATGCATTTTCAATTATGCTCGATTCTCACTTTGGAATTGAAATTTTAGAATCCCGAAAGCGTCACCTGCATAATGCGTTTTTGAGTCTGGAAAATGAATGGAAATCTTCGGATTCCTATGTTGCTCTTTCAGAAGAAGAGCAGGAGAAAAAATTATCCTCACAACTCTATGATACGATGGCAGTCGTGCAAGGAAAATTCAAACAACATATTGCCGGAATTGACAAAGCCGTGGAACCATATCAGACTTTCGTGCAGTCTCTTCCCCAAAAACAGAGTGACTTTATGACACAGCTTTCCAAGCGGTCCGGAGATATTACTTTATCGAATTCGTCCCTCGAACATTGATTTTTCTTTTTTACTGGATTTATGAAACTGTAACATTTTGATACTTTTTTGTAGAACCTTGCTGATTATGGCACGTATTCCTGCCACCCCAAATACTGGCAAGGCATTACGGAATTTTTTCAGGCACTGGGAAAATATTCAGAGTCCCTCATCTTTCCCCGGCACCGAAAAAATAACCGATTAGCCTTTTGTATTTCAGGTACCCGGCAGCGTGCGGTGCTACTTGAAGTTCTTCAATTATATATACGTGCATTCTCCCGAAAGGGTTTGCATATTGTACCACAATTTACATATTGGAAAGAAGGTGATATTCTTACTTTTGCAGATACGTGTTGGTACTCTTACATCTGTTAATAGCAAGCCATTTTATTTGCTAAAATCCATCTGTCTATCTGCAGATCAGCCAGAGAAGTTTTTCTCTGGCTGATTTTTTATTATAATAGCTTCTATTCTCCTCTTATTTGCTTTTTTTCTTATTTTTTGAGTATTTGTACGTTCCACAAAGAAATTGTATTACAGAGCCAAATATCGCACTTCTACGACATTTTTCTTTTTATAACAGAAAAAAGAGTTCTTTACGAACCCTTTTTTCCTGTAATAAATAATAAGAAAATTATACTTTCAAAGGAGACTTATCCAGAAAATAATATAATTTCATTATTTGCAAGTTTTATTATAACAAATATTCTATAGTCTGTAAAGATTAATGATAGCTCATGTTCACATGGAATCTAAGTCCTATAATCTTACTTCTTTCTTTGATATAATCATACGTTACCCGATATAATGTATATGTATTGATGTCCTGTACACCTGCATCAATGACCTTTTGTCTAAGCGAACCGAACGTCTTATATTTTCCTTCTAGTCCCAAGGAATCTCTCAAATCATCAAGCATGACTTCCACCGAAATTCCACTTTTCGGAATGACTCGCGCCATGATCCGGGACTGGATCAGTTCAAATAAACGGAATCCATACTGGCTCTTCATACCAAGAATGTTGTCCAGGGTATATTGTGTATACTGTTCCTGAAGATCCAGCAGGAATGGCTTTAACTCATCATTCAGTGTAATATAGATCATTCCAGTACCGGTATCATATTCACAGCGTTTTGTCCATGGAATCGCCGCCCAATGTTCTACAATTTTCCCTTTGACTTCTCGCTTCTGTTTGATCTCTACAGGTTTCTTGGTAATCCCCATACAGATCTTCCGAATATCACGGTACACATCATTCTTGGACGTACCAATTAAGTCGGCAAATTCTGAAACTGTAATCACGTAAGGTTTTAATTCCTTATCTTCTCTTTTTATCTGCATGATTGCTGTACGGATCAGCTTTCCTTCATTTTTATTCAGATGCTGCTTCGTATTCACAAAATTGTTAGACTGTACTACATAATGCTCTGAATTGAGGCACATTGCCAGAGACATCTGTCCCTCAATCTGTTCTTCCTTTTTTGTCATATTATCCCTCGAACTGTAACTTTTTTTATTTAAGCCATCTTCATTATATCAAAATGTAACCTGTCTGTAAATTAGTTATTTTTCTTTTTTTCTTTCTTTTCAATCAATTCATCAATGATCTTTTTATAATCCAAATAGAATGAATTTTCACTGATTTTATATTTTTTTCTAATATATCCAACCGCTTTTATTATCCCACAAACAAAAAGGACTAAAATTATTGTTGTTGGAATTGAAAACATCTCGACCTTTATCACGGTATATTTTTCTACCATTTCAAACATTTTCTCAAAAAGTACTTTTTGAAATGCAGATGTAATAATTACAGTAAATACAATGACCATAAATTCATTTGTTGTGTTTTGATCTATCTGCTTCTCTTCCGCCTGCCATCCTAAAAATTTAGAAAAATCAATCAGTTCTTTCTTACTATATTTTTTATACTTCTGTTTCACGTAGGCACGCCATTCTATGTATGTTTTAATTTCATCTGTTCCAGCTTTTTCTTTCTTTTTTAGAAACTTTTTTCTTAAACTTCGGCGCAGTTTTTTATAAATCTTCTTCTCTGACCTGTCATCAAATTCATATAAGTACCTTGTTTTTTTTGTATCATTCATATCTTATCTCTCCTTTTTCTTGATGCTTATATCTATTAGTATGCAAAAAAAGGCAAAGAATAAAAAACGGTTCTTTTATCATCAAATTAATTTGATAATATTATTGGATATAATCCTTTTCCTCTTCTCTTGCTTTTTTCAATTTCCGGTACATCGTCGGTGTACTCATACCCAGAGCCTTTGCTGCATCATTCGCACTTGTCCCTTTTATCATTTCTTTTACCTTAGATACTGGCACTGGATCCTGCAACCGGACGTGATACTTTCCAGCTCGCCTTGTACGAATCATTTTCGCATCATATTCATCGTAAGAAATAGTAATACAACCAGATTTATCCTCAAAATCCACCAACTTTGCCCTACCACCTAAATATTGTAAAAGACGATTTAATCTCTCTACATCATCTTTTGTTTCTCTTCCAATCTTTACTAAAAAATCTATACTTTCCGTCATATTTCCACCCTTCCATTATCAAATTGATTTGATATTATCTATTTAAAATGATAATACATTTTTCTTTTAATTTCAAGTATATTATCAAATTAATTTGATAATACTGATATGTCCATGCTTTACCTGATGATTGTTATGTTTAGTCGAAATAACTTAACAATGCCTGTTTTTTTCAGTATCAAAAAGTTACACTTCTTAATCTTTCATTTTTTTCACAGTATCAAACCGTTATTTTTTCAGTATCAAAACGTTACTTTTCAATATCAAAAGGTTACACTTCCAATTTTTTTCGATTTCAAGAATCCTTTAAAATCAAGGGTTTCAAGGCTTTTTTTCTTCAAAAATTTCACTCTTAAGTAATTAAGTAAGAAAGTATAAATATATATCTTTATTTATAGCATTTTTCACTCAGTATCAAAAGGTTACTTTTATGTAACACACACCGTTCTCATTTTCAGAACTATATGCTGCCTCCGGCAGATCTATCCAATAAAGAAAAAATACAGGATGTGCAATCTACCTTTGAATATTGTATAATACTAATATAGAAAAAGAGAAGAAAGAAAACAGAAAGAGAGGTTTTAGTTATGCCATTACCACAGGAACAACAAAGTTATACAATTGATGACATTTTTGATTTACCAGATGGTCAACGCGCAGAATTAATAGATGGTCAGATTTATGATATGGCTCCGCCAACTGCAACGCATCAGTTTATATTATTTGAATTATCTTTAACAATAGGTAATTTTATTAAAAATAATAATGGTTCTTGTCAGATAGCGTTAGCTCCATTTGCAGTATTTTTGAATGACGATAGTTACAATTATGTTGAGCCGGATTTATCGGTCATATGCAATCCGTCAATCCTTGATGAAAAAGGTTGTCATGGTGCGCCGGACTGGATAATAGAAATCGTATCTCCTAGTAGTGAAAAAATGGATTACGGTATTAAACAATTCAAATATCGAAGTGCCGGAGTTCGGGAGTATTGGGTTATAGACAAAATCTTGCAAAAAGTAACGGTCTTTGATTTTGAAAATGATGATATGTTTGAATACAGTTTTACGCAGAAGATTCCAGTTATGATTTACAATGGCGAATTAGAAATTGATTTATCACGATTTGCTTAGGTGCTAGAACTAGCACCTAAGCTGAAAAAGGAGAACATATGGGATTTATACAACATTTAATAGACATAAAAACAGAAAGAGAATTTTTGAAAGAAATAGAGAATATCAAACAGTTAAAAAGATGGATTAAAGAAAGTATCGAAGCTATTAAAAAAGAATATGACATTTCTTTGGACGGACATATCGTGCAGTATTATGAATATACGGACCGGGATGGAAAGCGATTATATCCGACTATTGAAGACTGGAAGAAAGAAAAAATTGATGTATTAGCTAATTATCAAACAGAATTGGTAGAATCCATGAAAGATTTTATGCAAGAATGGCTTGAATACGTAAAAGAAACAGGAGACAAAGATTATACCTGGAATGATGTCTTAGATATTTTCCCATTCGATGAACTTGTAAAAGCTGTGGAACCAGAGAGTCAATATTTGAAGGAAAAATATCCGCCGATTTGGTTTGATACAGAGCGGTTAGTATAAGGTGCTAGAACTAGCACCCTAATGACAAAACAGGAATTTTAAATTCCTGTTTTTTTTATGCTGCCTCCGGCAGATTAATTCAATAAAAAAGAAAAAGCCAGGCTTTCTTTTTTTTAGGCATATGATATAATATAATTGTAATAAATAATAAGGAAAGCCAATAAGGCAGAAAGGAGTCTATTATGACTTATCAAGAATTTGTAGAGAATGTAAAGGAGAAACTTGCAGTTAGAGAGGAATTGAAAAATGTAACATTATCAGTTGAATCTCGTATGAAAAATAATGGATTTGAAAGAACGGGAATTATATTTGCTGAAAAAGGAAAAGAAGCTTCACCGTTGTTTTACATGGAAGAATCATTCCAAAAATATGTGAATGGCGAATGCTTAGATGTTATTATTGAGGATATAATAACAACGTGGAAACAGGTTCAAGTTGAAATGGAGAAGAAAATCTTATCATATGATTTAGAACATTACAATAGCATAAAAAATAGTATTCAATATAGACTTATAAATTATGAAAAAAATAAAGACATGTTAAACAATGTTCCACATAGAAAATACTTGAATCTTGCAGTAGTATATGTATTGAATCTTTCAGAAAATGATTATGGAATGGAAACTATGTTGATTACAAATAAACATATGACACTGTGGAACGTATCACTCGATGAAATAGAAAATCAGGCAAGAAATTCTGTATTTAATAGTGCAGAGCAATTTCAAATGATTGGACTGAATCAGCTGATTGAAGGACTTGTAGGAATCAAAGAGCCGGAAGAGTATGAAACAATGTATGTCCTTACAAATATGTACCGGAACTACGGAGCTAACGTAATTCTTTGTCAAGACTTCATGGAAAAGGTTGCTGAAAGATTAAATTGTGATTTCTATGCAATACCGTTATCAGTCCATGAAATTATTCTAATAAAATGGAATGATGCACCATCAAAAGAAGAAATGAACGAAATGCTGAATGAGGTAAATAGAAGTCAAGTTCCAGAAGATGAAATTTTAGGAGATAAGGTATTTTATTATTCGAGGAAAGAAAAAAGATTATCTATTTGGTAATTGTTAGGCGCTAGAACTAGCACCTAAGTAGAAAAAAAGTAAAGTATTCACCAAGGTGCTAGTTCTAGCACCTTGGGAAAAGAAAGACTATGTAGAATTGTAAAGGAGAAATTTATGGTACAGGGAGATAAATTAATATATGGCTATAATGATAGAGAGAACGCATTATTATGCAGTTATGTAAGAAAGTATGGGGAGAATTCTGAGGAAGAACGAATTATTGCAAGATGTGAGCAAGGAGGGATAATAATTGCACCTGTGTCTATGTTTATGAAATACTATGCTATCTAAAAATTTTGACTCCGCTACTGACAGAACGCCAGCAGCGGAGTTTTCTGCCTATTAATAGGCAGAAAAAACGGAAAAGAAAACTGCTGATCGCATTTTTCTTTTTTTATTGAAATCAGTCTCTGACTGATACAAAAGGAATTAATTATATCTATAAGATATAATTAAAGAGCATAAGGAAAAACTGACCCCAAATATATTGGGGATTCGGCAAAGCCGAATGTTTTCATGGGGGCAGTTTTGATGTGCAGATACATACATATACGTATATGTATGTATCTATTATTGCCTAAAAAATGGTGATATGATATAATTGTATTATTAAATTAAGGAGAATATATATGGATATTAAGATTAGAAACGTACCAAATCATGTAGTGGCTAGATTAGATTTTTATGCAAAGAAAAAAGAAATTAGTAGGGAACAGTATCTTAGAAATGAATTGGAAACTATAGCCATATCTGCAGAAATGCGAGCAACGGAAGATAGATACGAGAATTTGATAAAAAAATTGTTGGAAATAGTAGAACACAATAATGAAGTACTTGAAAAAAATAATTATTTGATGGAAGAGTTTATGGAAGGAATTGATAGCTATGATCCGGAAAACGTATAATATGAAAGATACGGAAATTATATTTCTTGAACAAATCAGACAGGAACAAAAACTTGGATCGGAAATTGCGGCATTACATTTTGTTTTAAAAGAATATCAAACTCTAAGAGAGGAAGAGGTTCTGATAAGTAAAGCAATAAAAAAACATGAAGAAGAAAATATTGGACTTCATGAGCGACTTCGCTGGTCAACTCGGACTTCAGAGCAAAATACGATTACCATACTGGATATTTTAAATACCATTCTGCTTAAAAATAATATTACAGAATGTGTTCCAGTTGATGTAATTGAATCTCCAGTGATTGCCACATCAAAAAAACAAATGAAGGAAAAGTTAGCTTATTTTAAACAGCAAAAAGATGATAGGAAAAATAAAAATAAAGATTAGGTGCTAGTTCTAGCACCTAAATGGAGCGGAGAATGGTTGGCGTAGTAGTTGTTAATAAATTTTGTAAGCCGGGAGATAAAAGCGGTGTCTTTCGAGGATATATAGATTATATAGATCGGGAGGAAGCTACCCGCAATAAAAATACTGATCGGTACAATCTTTTTCAGAATTATATGGGCAATCCAGAAAAAACACATGCGTTATTTACTAAGACAAAAGATAATTTGACAGCAGAAGAAAAAGAAGTGTTGAAAGATGCATTTAGCCAGGCTTATGATAATGGTTCTTTATTGTGGCAAACGGTTGTGTCATTTGATAATCAATGGCTAGAGCAGAATGGATTGTATAACCGTACAACACATATTTTGGACGAACCTAAATTAAATGAGATTACAAGATTAGCTGTATCCAAGATGCTGGAGAAAGAAAATATGGATCATGCACTGTGGAGTGCAGCTATACATCATAATACGGATAATATCCATATCCACATTGCGATTACTGAAATAACTCCAATGAGGGAAAAAAAGGAATTTACAGAATATAAATTTGTAAAAGAGAAAGAAAAGTATGTAAATGAGAAAGGATATGAGGATTTCCGTATTGTAAAAAAGAAGGTACCTGTATTAGATGAAAAAGGAAATCCACAAACCTATACAGAATACAGAGGAAAATTTCAACAATCAAGTCTTGCTGTATTGAAAAGGACGTATGTAAATGAGATAATCAATGAAAGAGAGATTAATGAGGAAATTAACAGAGTAATCCGTGAGGTCATGATTCAGAGTGTAAGGGATAATCCCTTAGTTAAGGATAGAGAATTAGTGAATGATTTCATAGCGTTATGTAGTCATATGCCAGAGTGTAACAAAAATATGTGGAATTACAATAATAGCATAATGGCAAATGTCAGATTTGAAGTTGATATGATGACAAAAAAAATCATTGATAAGTATCATGGGGAGGATATGAAAAAATTAGACGAAATTCTAATAAAGCAATCTGATAATTATAAGGCTGCATATGGTGGAATGTCTAAGGATTATAGAACAGGAAAACTTAATGATTTATATTCTAGAATGGGAAATGCAGTATTAGGACAAGTTCGTGGATATTGTATACGTCAAGAAAGATTGAATAAAGATACGAGTATTAGTGAAAAGAGTGCTTGCAAGAAAGAGAATTATTCTCTTGAGATGGCGTGGAAGAAATTGATTAAATCCATGAATAATGAATTTGATCAATGGAGAAATATGGAAGTATATAAAGAATTAACTCAGGATCAAGAGTCAGATTATAACCGTAAGTAAATCAGGTGCTAGAACTAGCACCTGTCAAAAAAATATAATATTTCACACACACAATTAAAACAAAAAGGAGACATAAGTTATGAAAAAAAACGTCAAAAAAGCAGTAAGTGCAATGACAATTTTAGGAGCAGTAGTTGTACTTGGAATTTCAGCATCATTGATTGATAATCCGAAATGGATAGATGTGGTTCAGGCAACTGAGATTAATAATTCTGTAAAAGCAACCAAAAAAACTTCAGGTAAAAATAGTAGTGATGATATGAAAGAGAATAAAGAATCTTCTACAGCAGAAAACGAAGAGAAAGATGTTTCAGATAGTCAGATGAAGATGGCGGAAAATAAAAATGAAGAGACAAAAAAATCTGATCAACAGAAAGAAGGATCAAAACCGGAAGCAGCACAGACGAGCACTACAACACAGGCAAACAATACAACACAGACAAATAAAGGCTGCGAACATAACTGGATTACAAATTATAAAACAGAAAGTTGGGCTGCTGAATATGGAACTAGAAAAGTAGTCGATCGAGAGGCATATACGGAAGATGTTCCAGTATATGATATGAAAGAGATAAATGTTTGTAATGTATGTAAACAAGAGATTACGGGGGATCCAAGTGCACATGCACAAGCACATGCTTTAGCTGGAGAAGGTGCAGGACATCATACGGAATGGGAAAAGAAACAAGTAGGAACCAAGCAAGTGCAGCATGCAGAAGTGTCTCATCAGGAGCAATATCTTATAAAAGAGGCGGGAAGCAGACAAGTAGCAGATGGTCAAAAGTGTACTAAATGTGGAGCTGTAAGAAGATAATGGAAATCCAATAAAAAAAGAAAAAGAAGTAATTGTGTAGATATAAAAAGATGATATAATATAATTGTAATAAATAATAAGGTGTAAATGAAAGGAGACATTATGAAAACAATAGCATTTTTGAATAATAAGGGAGGAGTAGGAAAATCTGCAAGTGTAAAAACATTGGCACATATTATCAGTTCCGTATATGACAAAAAAGTACTGATTGTAGATTTAGATCCGCAGGGAAATACATCATCGTTGTATACTCAAGTCGATTGGGTGGAATTATTTAAAAGTATCTTAGAAGGAACTACGAGAAAAGCAGAATATTCAGTTGAGGACATATTGCTTAATCAGGAATTGGATCCACATGTAAGTATACATCATACAAAATACAAAAATCTTGATATTATTCCAGCATTTTTAACGCTGTCGGAAATAGAAGAAAGAATGAAGGCAGATGTAAAAACACCTCAACAATTTCGTATGAAAATTCAGTTGGAAAAATTACAAGATGAATATGATTATTGTTTGATAGATTGTAGTCCTTCTATATCGTTATTGAATATTAATGGATTAGCAGCATCTGATGAAGTATATATTCCGACAAAGGTAGACGGAGATAGTTTGATTGGGGTTGCAATTACAGTGAATTTAATTAGAACGGTGGCATCATATAATCCTAAGTTAAAAATAGGTGGCTGTTTCTTTACACTTTGGCAGAACAAAAATGTGTCCTCAACCGCTTATGAATTATTGGAAACAGTATTACCGAAAAATATGTTATTACCAATGAAAATTGGGGTGTCAAAGTATGTAGAAGAGTCTACATATATGCAAGAGCCATTATTAGAACTTGATAAAGGAAAAGATCAGAGTAATGCCACACGCGGATACCTAGAATTGGCTGAGTATATTATGGCAGAAGAAAAGAATATATATTTGAACGAATATTATAATCGAAAAGCAGTTGATAAAAAATAAGATGTTCAATTTTTGAAACAGATTTAAGTAAATTGGACTTATAGCCGGGGGTAAAAGAACTGTATGTAAAGCTAAGTGATAATTCATAAAATTAAAGCGGAGAAAATACAGGAGGAAATAAAAATGTCTTTTAATTTAGATAAAATTAAGGGAATCTCAAACTTGGATAATTTAAAATTTCAAGATGAAAAAAATGAACGTTATCAAAATGAAAAATCAGAGACACAACAACCAGGAGCATTAAGAGTTGGAGCAGGACTTGTACAACAAAACATATTGGAAGAAATGAATATGAAAATTGTACCTGTTTCTAAGATGCATCCGGCAAAAGAAAATGAGGGGATTTCAATGTCAGAAATTGAAGAGTTGGCAGATAATATTTATGATGTTGGCGTATTAAATCCACCTATTGTAAAAGAAGAGGAAAATGGTACTTATAAGATTGTAGCCGGTGAACGGCGTTGGACAGCTTGCCAACTACTAATACGAGAAAAACGTTGGCCAGAAGATAAAAAAATAAGATGTTCGATTTTTGATCCGGACTTGATTAAATTGAATCTAACATCGGAAGATAAAGAAGAGTATGTAAGATTATCTGAGAATGCAGAGCAGAGGAATAGAACTGATGCAGATATATTAAGAGCTACACGAAAATTTAAAGTATTATACGATAAGTTACGAGCTAAGGGAGAACTTAAAGGAGTAAAGACAAGAGATTTACTGGCAAATGATTTGAAAGTATCAAAATCTGTAGTTGCACAATTTACGAAGCTTGAAAATAGAGGATCTGAAGAGCTTATAAAAGCAGTATTGGATAATAAAGTCAGTATCAATGCTGCGGTGAAAGCTGCGGATATGAGTAATGAAGAACAGAAAGATTTTGTAGCAAGCATTCCGGAAAATAAGAGAGTAACGCCACAAGACGTTGACAAATATAACTTACAGAAAAAAATAGTAAAAAATGTTGAGACAGAAACTAAGAATGAAGAGCAGGAAGATGTACATATAATTACAAAGCAAATATTCAGACAGGATACGAAAAGTATATTGAAGATGATTGGTAATGAAGAAGTTAAACTTAACGATCAGGAATATATACGATATTCGAAAGCAATCAAAATGGTCGAAGAATTAATAAAAAAAGTAATGTAGTGTAATTCATAAAAATTCAAGGTGCTAGAACTAGCACCTTGAATAGAATAATGGGTGAGAATATGAAAGAAAAAACATCATTTGTTGTGAATGAATCCTTGCAACTATTAGAACAAAATGTATTGGATAAGACTGGAATTCCAAGGACACTATTGCATAATAAAGCTTTTGCAGAATTTTTAAAAGGTGAGAGATACGTGCAGCCAAGATTATTAATTAAAAAGAAATCAGATCCTGGATATGTAAGAAGAGATAAAATAGAACAGGCATATATTGAGGCTGATATAAAAGCAGAATTTCAAAGAATAGCTAAAGAAAAAAAATGTACAGCATCAGATTTGTATTTTCAAGCATTGTTGGATTATTGTTGCAAGCAGATAAAATTATTTGAATTAAATTTATAAAGTGGAGGGTGCAGAAGACATTATGTATTTGGAAGAGGAAATGGAACAATTGTATAAAATCATAAATAAAAGATTGTATAATAATGATCTTCCAGTTCCATATTTTCGTATGCATAATGCAAGATACAGAAAAAAAGGGTGGAATATCCAATATAAGCAAAACAAGGTATGCCAAATAGATATAAATCAGAAAAGTTTAGATAACGATAAGAATATTGTATTAGAAATGCTGCATCAAATGGTGCATATATATTGTTGGAAGCAAAATAAAAAAGATACTAGCCGAGGAGGTCAGTATCATAATAAGATTTTCAGAGATATAGCAAATGAAAAAGGATTGGTTGTTGATTATAATAAAAATAGTGGATATCAAGTAATAGATATAAGTACGAGCTTAATGGAAGAAATTTTAAGCGAAATGAGCATAGAAAAAATTTTAGATAATATAAAAAAATGCGTAGATTATGAGCAACTAGATTATAAATCTGTACAATATTATTGTCCAATATGTAAAAAGAAAATATATGCAGCTCCAGGAAGTAATATTATTTGTGGATACTGTATGGTCAATTTTATACAAATGTCTTGCAATAAGTGAGAAAATTAAAACGGAAAGGGAAAATATAAGATACATGAAGCGGAGATTAACTTTACACTGTTCCTCCAGTTCACGTAATGATATATAGCTATTCGACATAAATCTGTCAAATGTCAGCACTGAATCACAGAGATCAAGATAATCCAGATAATCTTGAATCAGCAGTGGCAAAACTTCTTGTTTTGGGTTAGAATAGATTATGTTAATATTTTTGTCACAAATTAATTATAACAGAAAGAAGGATCTCAAGGTTTTGTAATAAACCCTAGGTCCCTTTTTTTCGGGACTATTCTTTTTCACATCCCCTTATAAATTATATAAATAAATACTGTATAATATTAAAAAAAATACTTTGACTTTTTCATACTACTGGCGTAGTATAAAAACAAGAAAACTGCAGTTAAATACATTTGTACAAATTAAGGAAACAAAAAACAATTATTTTTGTAGGAGGTACAATTTAAGAGCGAGAGGAATAAAATTATTTGGAAGTTTCAAATCTTTAAATTTAGGAATCTTATAATATACACGAGAAAGAGAAAATTAGTACTGTAAAGTCAAGAGAAATACAGTGTAATGTTTAATTCGTGGTATGTAGTTAAAATTTAGAAGACAATCTATAAAGAAAATTACGGAGGAAAATCAATGAAAAGAAGAGTCGCATTAGTAAGTGCAATTGTTTTGACACTAGTAAGTAGTATTCCAACTTATGCTGGAACTGATTTTTTAGTGCCAGAAGATAATTCTGAAGACATAGTTGTTTCGCAGAAAGTATATGATGATGTTATAACAGAAGAGTTGGCTGCTTTAGAAGACAAGTATGATATGACAAAGAATATGCCGGAGGAAGTTCTAGCAGAGTTAAGTGAAGTAGCAGAGGTGTCTAAGGAAGTTGAACAGTTAGACGACGAGTATATGCAGGTATCATATAATATATTTTCAGAAGAGCCAATTATGGAAAGAACATATAATTCTGGAAATACAGAGGAATTATATAATGTTACTAACTATACGTATGTTGTTCCATTAGCAAACAGTTCGGGAAGTACTACTGATCAGTCTAAGCAGAGTAATATAACGATAAAAAATGTTGCTTATTATAGCTATTATGATAATAGTGGAATTAAGATGTTAAAAGTTACAAAAGGAACAACAACAATTACAAGATTTGTGAAGAGTAACTTACGTAATTTGGTTCTTAATGTTCTGAGTCAAGGTGGAAGCAGCGGAGGTGCTAAAAATGAAAGTAATTCTAAAACAATTGCGAGTCCGCAATTGAATACAAATTATCGACTCACGACAGGAATACAATATTTTTATGCAACTAATGCAGCAAAAATTCTGTATGGTTCATCGGTAACATATACAAGTGGAGGAAAATCTTATACAGCAAGGGCACAGATTAGTTTAGGAAATTAATTTGGAAAAATGGAATGATATGTATGAGGAGGAATAGCATGAAGAATAAAATTAGATTTTGGGGACTCTATTTGTCAACAATAGTTATCTTCATATTTCGTTATCTTATAACAAGGATAATACAGTTATATGAGGCAAAGCTATGGGAATGCTTTAATCCTAAAGCCGCATGGCTGGGATATTTAAGGAATGGAGTTGATGTTGTATACTATCTAATTATATGTATTATCATGATTCTTCTGTGTGCAGAAAAAGAGTTTAAGTGTGGTTTAGAAATAATATTTTTTTTATTTCCAGCAAGTGTTTTTCTTTTTGCAAGTGTAATAATGATTAATCCGTTTATATGGGTATTTACGAATTCTGTTTATTGTATACCGTTCGGAGCGATGTTATTGATTGCATTTTTATATAGGTTTTATGCTTATAGAATTCAGAAAAAATAATATTAATATATAAACTAAAAATTTTAAGTAGACTTCTCCTGTGAGTTTTCATCATGGGAGAAGTTTTTAAATAATGAAATTTGGTATTAAATGAAACAAGTTGGTCAGATTAATCATATATTTGGTAGCATAATACAGATTGACAGATATATACTACTGTGGTAGTATGATATTAGAAAACTGCAGTAAATAAAAAAAGGAGCAATTATGGTACCGAAATTTCAAGATTCAGAATTAAAAGTCATGGCAGTATTATGGAAAAATGGAGATATGAAAGCTAGAGATATTGCCGGAATATTGGAAGAAGAAAATGGGTGGAATCTTAATACAACATATACTTTGATTAAAAGATGTATAAAGAAAGGTGGGATTTTAAAAAAAGAACCTAATTATATCTGTCATGCACTTGTTCCTCAGGAAGAGGTTCAGAAAGTAGAAACGAAAGAGTTCATAGATAAGATATATGATGGGTCAGAATCAAAATTATTTGCGGCATTATTAAAAAAGCACAAAGTAGAAGAAAAGGAAATTGCAAAATTAAAAGATATTATAGAAAAATGGGATTAAGGAAATACAATGTATGAATATTTTTCAAATGAGTTTTTTAGGAAGTATATTAATAAGTATTATGTTATTATTTCATAAATATTTAATAAAATATATTCCGAAACGAAAAGTGATTGTATTATGGTATGTCATTTTGGTAAGGCTTTTAGTACCATATCGAGGAATTCAGTGCTATCGGTCTTCTATAAGAACAACTGCATTATACAAAGGAGTAACGAAAGTAATTGGTAATAGTAGCTTTGCGAAAAATTATAGTTGCAATAACATAAATTTTTTTCAAATAGTATGGTTGGTTGGTAGCAGTTGCCTTTTCCTTTTCTTTTTATTCTTATATGTAAAAGGATTGAGCAGATATAGATATGCTAAAGTTATTTCCAATGAAGTGATAGATCGGTGGCTGGAAAAGCATGAGTCAAAGAGAAAAATATCTATCAAAAAATCAAAGAATATAGAAGTCCCGTTGACTTATGGGGTATTACGGCCAGTAATCCTTTTACCAGAAGAAGTTTATACATCAGAAGAATTGTGTTATATATTAGAACATGAATATGGACATATAAAATATGGGGATATAATAACAAAATTGTTTGTGGTATTAGCAACAATTTTACATTGGTTTAACCCATTAATATGGGTTATGTTCTGTGTTGTAAATCATGATTTAGAATTGGCATGTGATGAGACGGTGCTGAATAGGTTAGGATATAATGAAAGAAAAAATTATGCGTATTCATTGGTATCTATGACAGAAAAAGTGTCGAATCAGTTTATGTTAGTGAATAATTTTGGTGATAACAATTTGGAGGAGAGGATAGTTGAGATTATGAAATATAAGAAAAGAAAGAATAATAAATTTATTTTTTATGTGGTAATCGCAATTTTTGTCAGCCTTTTTATGGTTTCTTCTTCAGTTGTTTTTGCAAATTCTTCATTTGGAACATCATCAAATATGATAATACCATCTGAAGAAGAAATTAAAGAAAAAGGATTTCCAAAAAATTCTTTTGGAGAAACCTATGGACCAGAAATAAGAGACTTAGACTATGAACCAGATCTTATGCTTGCGCAAAACGAAGAAGGAGTTAAAGGCTATATTCGGAAGAAAGAAATAAATGGAAATAATGTAAACACAATAGAAGCTGCGTTAAATGCAAATAAATTAAATCAACAGGAAATTAATATGTATTTGCAAGATGGAAAAACTATTGTTGGAATTTTTAAATTATCTGGGGATTAGTAATATACGAAAGGGAAAAATATGAAAAAAATAAATAAAGTGATTTGTAGTGCATTATTGGTGTGTATGGTTGTAGCTTTTATTCCGATAAAGACCCATGCAGCTTTGGCATCTGGAACAAAAAAGTATGTTACTGTTGGGGGATATTACTATTCTTATTGGTCAAGCGTAGTGTCGCAGACCTCATATGTGCAGGGACTTGGAGTTGTTGGATCTCCTAATAAAGTAAATTTTCCAACGGGATATTATGGAGTAAATGCAAGATTGTATAATTCAAGTGGAACTCTCGTGAAATCGAGTGGGTGGCATTATAATGACAACTCTGCTGGTGGTACGACCTATGGATCAGGTCAGTATTATAGAAATGGAACATTTTATGCGAAATCGCAAATGAAATTTTATAATGGAAATGGGTATAATACTTATACATCTAATTCGTCTCCTATGATATCAAGAAACCAGATGAATATGAAAGAAAGAATCAATGCACAGGGGACGACATATGGAAGTGATTTTTACGCACAATCTGAAGACGAAGCTCCAGATCTTGTTCGAGTACTTGGAAAGAATGGAGTAGAAGGATATGTATATGCATATGATTTATATAATGAGCCAACTAATTTAAGCGAAGTAAAAGATTACATTAAAACTCAGAATAAAACATATAGTATTCCTGTATATGATGAAAATGGAATGACAGTAATTGATGAATTTGAAATTACGAATAATGTAATAGAAGATGTTGTTTATTAAAATGAAAGGGGCTGTGAATAAAGAATAGTCCCGAAAAAAAGGGACCTAGGGTTTATTATAAAACCTTGAGGTCCTTCTTTCTGTTATAATTAATTTGTGATAAAAAATAATAATATAATCTATTCTAACCCAAAACAAGAAAAGGTATGCCAAATAGATATAAATCAGAAAAGTTTAGATAACGATAAGAATATTGTATTAGAAATGATGCATCAAATGGTGCATATATATTGTTGGAAGCAAAATAAAAAAGATACTAGACGAGGAGGTCAGTATCATAATAAAATTTTCAGAGAGATAGCAAATGAAAAAGGATTGATTGTTAATTATAATAAAAGCAGTGGATATCAAGTAATAGATATCAGTACGATAATATGGAAAGATATATTAAATAATTCAAGCATAGGTGAAATTTTGCATAATATAAAAAAGTGTGTAGACTATGAAAAACCGGATTACAAAGCCGTACAATATTATTGTCCAATTTGTAAGAAAAAGATATATGCAGCACCGGGAAGCAATGTGATATGTGGATACTGCATGGTAAATTTTATACAACTGAAATGAACATATCGTGATAATGAAAATTTTTTGTTTTAAGATTAGACAAAAAGTCGTATTGTGACAGTATTAGTATTGTGCTATAATCTACAATGCTACCACCCCTAGACAGGTAGAGAAAGGGGGTGTGCCACTATGAGTTTATTTTCGTCTTTCTTACTCTCTGTCTTGGCAAGTGTAGTCGCCTACTACATCTG
>OGXI01000963.1_pt1 | contig 24888 bp, 20 predicted proteins | sample 1576221 | NCBI WGS metagenome assembly OGXI01 (sample SAMEA3541523, study PRJEB24748) | human gut metagenome | biome: human gut; feature: human-associated habitat; material: faeces | place: China | collected 2012
GTTGAATACCCGGCACTGGATGCCCCGCTGCTGCAGCTTTTTGGCAAAGGCGGTGTCCACAAACCCGATGCTGCCCATGTCGTCGTAAAAAACGCGCACCTCCACCCCGGCGGCGGCCCGCTCGGCCAAAATATCCTCAATGCCCTGCCAGGCGATGGAATCCTCGATGGCGTGGTACTCCATAAAAATAAAGTGCTGGGCTTTGCGCAGGTCGGTCTTCTGGGCCTCCAGCGCGGCGTTGGTGTCACCGTAGTAGGTCACATCGGTGTTGCGGCAGGCGGGATAGTGAGCCTGGGTCTGCAGGTAGTGGATCTGGTTTTGCAGAGCCGGGTCCTGGGGCATGGCGGCGCGGTCCAGCGGCGTGGCATAGTGGGGCTGCAGCTCCGTATCGGTGCGGGTGAACCGCCCGCGCATGATGTTGACCGCCCCGCTGCGCCCGAACAAAAGATACAGGCAGACGCCAAAGATGGGAAAGGTCAGAATGACGATGATCCACGAAAGTTTGGTGGCGCTGTTGGTGTGGCGGCCGTAGATGCGCAGCGCCAGCAGAAACGCCAGCACGCTGATGGCCAGCTGCACCCAGGCGTAGTAGCGGGTCAGCTTCAGGGCTGCCCACACGATCCACAGCACTTGCAGCAGCACGCCCAGCGCAGCAATGCCCACGCGGCTCACCCCGTTGGGGACGGCCTCGCGCTTTTCTTTGGTCTGGTTTAAGGGATTCATGGCAAATCATCCTTTTTTGTAGCTGTAAAATAATACTAGTGTAGCACAAAATTGTGTCTTTTTCTATTGCAAATTGTCGCTTTTTCCGCAGGAACGTCGAATAGTTGGACGTTTTCACATTTTTACACAAAAAAGTCCGTGACAAGGGGATAGGAGCTGTGCTATAATTAAGCCAATAGTTACAAAACGGAAACAAAACGCGCTGGAGGTGCTTTGCCACGCAGTTCATAAAAAGAAACGGGCTTCGCCAACTGGTATTGGCGGGGCTGGTGTTGTGTCTGCTGTTTTTGACCGCACCGCATACTTTTGCCGAGGATTATAACACCGTGCTGGACCGCCTGGGCCGCCTGCAGGCCCTGGCCAATTCCTACGTAGAGACCGAGGATTCGTCCGCCGACCCAATTGTGCTGACCCTCTCCTACACCCGCACGGGCGACTACAATACCCAGATGTGGCAGTTGACCGCCGGTGTGCGGGATGCCGCCTTTGAGAATTACGTCAACACCAACGACAGTGATCTGCAGTCTCTGCAAGGCATGAGCACCGTCACCCTGCCCGGCGGGCAGAATATCGATTTCGGCCATCTGCTGGCCTCGATGAACCTGGTGTACAACGGCATCCCCATCACGGGCAGCTGGGGCGGCGACTGCATGCAGCTGGCCAAGGCTTATTACGGCCAAGCCAGCGATGAGGCCGGCTACGCTGATGTGATGCGTGCTACCTTTGCCAAAGACGATGACGGCTCGGTCAGTGTCTATGGCGACCAGGACCTGCGGGCGGACATTGACTCCATCAACGTGGGCGCCGAGCTGACCAAGGACACCGACATCGCCACGGCCCTGCGGGATTACTACCAGAATCTAAGCGCCAATGTGGTGGATTACGCCCGCGCCAAGCAGTTCATCATACTCAACTTCGGCACGGTGGATACCTCGGCCGACAACTTCGGCGACGTCATCTACGAGACCATGCTGGAGGATTCCAGCATGCAGCTGCTTTTGTACATGAACGGCATGTGGACCACCAGCGGTTGGACTGTGAACAACGAGTATGCCCCTGCCCTGCACGGCGCGGCGGACCTGCTGGCCGAGTGGCTGGCCAACGCCGTGAACAATGAGAAGATCAAGAGCGACACCAACGACCGCCTGGTAGCCATGGGCGGCGAAGCCCTGGCCGAAGCCCTGGCTGCCCTGGGTTACAGCGATGCCGCCAGCGAGGCCTTGGCCGCTGCCCAGAACGCCGCAGACAGCGCCAGTTCGACGGCTTCGACAACGGAATCTGTCATTTCTGATGCCACGCAGACCTTGCAGCAGAAGTTTAATGTAAAGATCTTCCAGTTGGTACTGCTGATCGTGGCAGCTGCGGCCATCTTTATGCTGATCTTGAGCTGCGCCATGTTTGCCAACCACCACAGCAAACGCAAAAAGGAATTTGAGAAAAAGCAGCGCGCCGCCCGCAAAGCCGCCGCCCGGAAACGGAAAGCCGCGAAGCAGAGGCGGGAGCGGGAAGAGTAAAGCCATATAAACTGTAAATGGCTCCCCCTTGAGGGGAGTTGTCACCGAAGGTGACCGAGGAGTACCCCACGTGCCGTCCGGTGCCTCCCTCAAAGGCCGAAGCAAAAAATCCCTCTGTACCACTTTTTGCATTGGTGGTATAGAGGGATTTGCTTGTTTAACTAAGTGACAATGAGCTTCGGCTGCGCCTTTTTTGCATTGTGCGGGCAGATGCGAACATCCACCCGCACAAATACCGTCATCTCGTCACTGTAGGGGCCGATGCTTGCATCGGCCTGCAATCCACCGCTCCACATACAGCATCAGCAAGCCGATCCCCACGCCCAGTACCGCACCGCCCAGGACATCACTGGGAAAATGCACATACAGGTACAGGCGGGAGAACGCGATGAGCACCGCCAGCGGGATGGCCGCCCAGCCAAACCGCCGGTCCGCCACCGTCAGGATGGTGGCACCGATGGCCCCGGCCATCGTATGACCGGATGGGAAAGAGTAGTCGCCGGGGCGGGCGATCAGCAATGGTACGCTCTCGTCCAGCCAGCAGGGGCGCGGCCGGGCGAAGAGATTTTTCAGCGCCAGATTGCCCAGCAGCAACGCCGCCGCCAGCCCTACCAACAGCATGACACCGTACCTGCGGTACTTTTTGGTGCAAAGCAGCACTATGGCCGCCACTACCCAAACGATGCCGCTGTTGCCCAGCGCCGTAATTCTCGGCATCCAAAAATCCAGCAGCGGGCAGGTGGTCAACACCCGCAGGCCGTGCAGGATGATCCAATCCAGGTTCATGCCTGTTTTGCTCCTTTCACAATGGGTACGCCAGGTTGTTCTTTACGTTCCATCATCATTTTCGCACCTTCCAGCGCCAGCAGCACGGTAGCGCCCAACACAAAGCCGACAGGCTGGAAGGTCGCCATACTCAGCGCCGGGCGCGGTGTGGCCAAACTTGCGGGGCCATTGGCGATGGCGTACAGTGAGCCAAGCATCAGGCCCAAGATCCGCCAAACCATCTGGCTGCGGTACTTTTGCAGCGCGGCGCGGATAGCACTGATGGATATAGCCACGCCCGCCAGCACGCCAAATCCCAGCGTGCACAGCCCCGGCAATACTGCCAGCTGCAGGCCCATCAGGCTAATGCTGTTAGAATCATCAGGAACTCTCCCTAAAAAAATTCTTGAACTGTACCCAGTGTAGCGAAACTTTTTTAACAGAGGCCCCTGTGCATTTAAACTGTATGCAACCGGTAGCCCACGCCCCACACCGTTTGCAGCAGCTTCGGGTCCGAGGGGGTGTCCTCGATCTTCTCCCACAGGCGGGCTGCCATCTCGTCTACAGCATCACAGGCAGGGCGGAACTCATCATTTTTTGTGTAGACGATGGGCGCATTGAGGTCGCCGTTTTGGATGTGGTGGATGCCCTGCATCAGCGCAGCCAGCGGCTCACGGATATGGGCAAACAGGTTCCGGGGCAGCCACAGGTTGGTGCCCACCACCGCCGCCAGCAGCACTGCAATGACTACCACGCCGTACAGCACCACAAAGTGCTTGAGGTCGGCAAAGGCGGGCTCGGCCTGCTCGCCCAGGGTATGCAGATCCTGCATGGTCAGCCCCAGACGCGGCAGGTAGATGGTCTCCAGCAGCAGGACCAGCACCCCCAGCCCTACGGCCAGCAGCACCCCAGCCACCGGCACCACCAGCATAATAAGATTCGAGCGTTTGAGCCGTTCCTGGATCATCATAACCGTCCCCACTTTCTTAGTTTAGATTGTACCACAAAGCGCGGGCGCAAAGTTAAACAAAAATTAAAAAGCCCGCATCGTTTTTCAGATGCGAGCTTTTATCAAATCATTTCCACAGCCAGAACAGCACGGCCAGCAGCACCGCCAGACCCACCAGGTAGGCACCGGCGATGAGCAGGGTGGCCTTCAGCGCGCCCATAACGGCCCAGAATTTCTCCTTGGCGGTCCATTCGTCGGGCTGCTCCCAGGGGCGGTCGTTGACCGGCTCCGGGGCAGCGGCAGGCTTGCGGCTATGGGGCAGCAGCGTCGGCGTGGGGCCGATGCCGCTCATATCGGCGATGGTACGGCCATCGTCCTCAAACGAATCGTGCTTTCTCATTTCTCGTACAGGTGGCAGACCACATAATGGCCGGGCTCGACCTCGCACTGCTTGGGGGCTTCGGTCTTGCAGCGCTCGGTGGCGTAGGGGCAGCGGGTGTGGAACTTACAACCCGCCGGCGGGTTGGCCGGGGACGGAATGGAACCCTGCAGCACGATGCGCTCCCGCTTGACCGTCGGATCCGGGATGGGAATGGCCGAGAACAGTGCCTTGGTGTAGGGGTGCAGCGGATTGGCAAAGATGTCGTCGGTCTCGCCGTACTCCACCAGGTTGCCCAGGTACATAACGCCCACCGTGTCAGAGATATGCTCGACAACGGACAGGTCGTGGGAGATGAACAGGTAGGTCAGGTTGCGCTTTTCCTGCAATGTTTTCAGCAGGTTGATGATCTGTGCCTGGATAGACACGTCCAGTGCGGAGACCGGTTCGTCGCAGACAACGAACTCCGGGTTCAGGGCCAGGGCGCGGGCAATGCAGATACGCTGGCGCTGGCCGCCGGAGAACTCATGCGGATAGCGGGTCTTGTGGTAGGGCTGCAGGCCGCAGTCGTCCATGACCTGGTCGATATAATCATCAAACTCATTCTTCGGCACCAGGTTATGCTCGCGCACAGCCTCGCCGATGATCTCGCCGACGGGCAGACGGGGGGACAGGCTGGAGAACGGGTCCTGGAAGATGATCTGCATCTTGGTGCGCAGTTCCCGCAGCTCGGCGCTGTTCATATCGTAGACTTCTTTGCCGTTGAACAGCACCTGGCCGCCGGTCTTATCGCCGCTCAGGCGCAGGATGGTGCGGCCGGTGGTGGACTTGCCGCAGCCGGACTCGCCCACCAGGCCCATGGTGCAGCCGCGGCGCAGGTTAAAGGTAACGCCGTCCACTGCCTTGACATGGCCCACCGTCTGGGACAGCAGGCCGCCCTTGATGGGGAAATATTTTTTGAGGTGGTTGACCATCAGGATGTACTGAGGGTCATAGGTGACGGGGGTGTAATCCATTGCTTCAGGCATTTTCTTTGCCATACGTCACTCACCCGCCTTTCTGTTTTCTTCGTAGTAGCGGTAGCAGCTGACCTTATGGGTGGGGGACAGGCTGATTTCGCAGGGGTACTCGCCGCTGCAGCAGGGCAACTGCATTTCGCAGCGGTCCTTGAAGTAGCAGTAGTCCGGCATATCGACCGGGTTGGGCACCTTGCCGGGGATGGAGTACAAGCGGTCGACCTTTTTGCCGACGACCGGCTTGGAAGCCATCAGGCCGATGGTGTAAGGGTGGCTGGGATGGGCGAAGATCTCCTCGACGGTGCCCTTCTCGACCACGCGGCCCGCGTACATGACGACGACATAGTCCGCCATCTCGGCAATAACGCCCAGGTCATGGGTGATGAGCATGATGGAGGAGTTAATGCGGTCCTTCAGGTTGCGCAGCAGGTCCAAAATCTGAGCCTGGATGGTCACGTCCAGCGCGGTAGTCGGCTCGTCGGCAATGATGATCTTGGGGTTGCAGGCCAGGGCCATGGCGATCATGACGCGCTGGCGCATACCGCCGGACAGCTCGTGAGGGTACATCTCGTAGACGCCGTTGCTGTTGGCGATGCCAACGGTCTCCAGCATCTCGATGGTGCGCTTCTTGATGTCCTCCTTGGTCTTGCCTTCACCCTCGTGCAGGGCGATGACCTCGTCGATCTGGGCGCCGATGCGGAATACCGGGTTCAGACTGGTCATAGGCTCCTGGAAGATCATCGAGATATAGTTGCCGCGCAGGCCCTGCATCTTATCGGCGGGGGTCTTGGCGATGTCGTAAGCCTTGCCGCCGCCCAGGTTCAGGCGGATCTCGCCATCCACGATCTGGCCCTGGGGGCGCTGCAGCAGCTGCATCAGGGACAGGCTGGTAACGGACTTACCGCAGCCGGACTCACCCACGACGCCGACCGTCTTGCCGACGGGCACCTCGAAGGAGACGCCGTCAACGCTTTTGACCACGCCGGTATCGGTGAAGAAGTAGGTGTGCAGATTATCGAACTCGACCGCGTTTTTCTCATCGTGCATCTGGACTGTGTACTCGCTCTCCGGCACGTTGCGGCGCTTGCGTTTTTTCTCGTATTGATCGGTAATGCGGCGGTTTTCTTTGGAGATACGCCGCGACTCTTTGGCGGAAAGGTATCCGTCCTGTTTTTTAGCCATCGTGTGTTTCTCCTTCCAATCAGCGTTTCATCTTGGGGTCAAAGGCGTCGCGCAGACCGTCACCCACAAAGTTGAAGCCCAGAACGGTGAGCAGCAGGCAGACACCGGCGGGGATCCAGATAAACAGGTAGTTGGTCATAACGTAGGCATTGTTGACATCGTTGATGATGTTGCCCCAGGAGGCAAACGGGTATTTGACGCCCAGACCCAGGAAGGACAGGGTGGCTTCGGTCAGGATGGTGGAGCCGAGACCCATGGTGCAGGTGACGATCAGCTGCGGGATGACGTTGGGGATCAGGTGGCGGAAGATACGGTGCCAGACGTTGATGCCGCAGGCCTCGGTAGCCAGCATGAACTCCTGCTCACGCAGGGAAAGGATCTGGCCGCGGACCAGGCGGGCAATGCTGGGCCAGCCCAGGAAGCCCAAAATCAGCATCAGGTACATCATACGGGTCCAGGAGTCCACGCGCATGGCATCCATGGCGGCGCCGATGATGATAATGACGGGCATCGAGGGGATGCAGTAGAACACGTCGACCACACGCATGATGATGTTATCGACCCAGCCGCCGAAGTAGCCGGAGACGCCGCCCATCAGGATACCCAGGGAGGCTTCGATGACAACGACGATGAAGCCGATGATCAGCGAGACGCGGCCGCCGTACATCAGGCGGGTCAGCATGTCCATGCCGTTGGTGTCGGTGCCCAACCAGTGCTCCTTGCTGGGGCTGGCGTAACGGTCGTAGACGTAGGTCTCGGTCATCTGCTTGACGCTCCACACCTTGGTGGAAGGATCGTAGACGATGTCGTACTCGGCCTCGTTGCCGTCGGCATCGGTGTAGTTGAACTTCTCGGCATCATCATCGATGGCTTCCTGCAGGCGCTCCTTGAAGTCGCGGGTGATGACGATGCTGGAATCGGCGGCGGAGACGACGAAGCGGCTGACATAGCCCAGTGTCTCGCCGCCGGCGGTGATGTTGCCGTCCTCGTCCAGGGCGTAGTCCACGCCGTTGGCGGCGAACCCTTCCTCGCCATTAGCCATAGCGGTCAGGGCGGCAAGCTTGGTCTCGAAGTTAAACTTATCCGCGCCGTCAGTCTCATTGACCAGGTCACGGCTGGCGTACCCCATAACAGTATCGCCCTTGTAAACAACGTAGAAATCGTCGTTCACCAGGTCGAGGGTGTAGTCCACATCTTTATAGGTGAACTCGGTCTCGCCTTTTTTGGAGGCTTCCAGCGCTTTGCTCTGGGCGATAGAGCCGAAGTCCTGGCCGTCAGCCACGACAAAGCGCATGGTGTCGTTGCGGGTCACGCCCACATACTCTTTGGACATCTGGGTGTAGGTGAAGAACTGCTCGTCCTGGCCGTAGGGGCTGACAAGGCCGCCAATGAAAGAGAAGACGAACATAGCAACCAAAATGGACAGGCCCACAACGGCCAGCCGGTTGCGGAAGAACCGCTTGGCAACCAGTGCGCCGGGGGAAAGTACCTTGACGCGGCGGTCATCGTTCAGGGAGTACTGCTCCTGCTGGGGGTTCTGGTTCTGGGTGTTTTCACTCATGGGTGTGCAGTCTCCTTTCTTAAGAAATGCGTACACGCGGGTCGACCACGCCGTACAGGATGTCTGTCAGCAGGTTGCTGGCCAGGGTCAGCACTGCCATAAAGGACAGGTAGAACATCGTAAAGGGAATATCGCCTGCGACCATCGACTGGTAAGAAATGTAGCCGATGCCGGGGATGGAGAACAGCGTCTCGGTGATCAGTGCACCGCTGAACAGGCCGGGCAGGCTGCCGCCAATGATGGTGACCAGCGGGATCAGCGTGTTGCGGAAGGCGTGCTTATAGATAACGGTATGCTCCGACAGGCCCTTGGCGCGGGCGGTGCGGATGTAGTCAGCGTTCAGCACTTCCAGCATATTGGTGCGGGTGTAGCGCATGTAGCCGCCGATGGAAACGATGACCAGCGTGGCGATAGGCAGCACCAGGTGGTTGGCCTTATCCAGGAACTGGCCCATCGAGTCCAGCTGGGCATAGTCACGCCCTACCAGACCGTACAGGTCAAACCAGCCCAGCTTGACCGAGAACAGCAGCTTGAGCAGCGTAGCAAAGAAGAAAGTGGGCAGAGAGATGCCGACCAGTGCGGCCGCGGTAATAACGTAGTCGGTACGGCTGTACTGCTTGGTGGCAGCCAGCACGCCCAGGGGCACCGCAATGATGATGGACAGCACAAAGGAGATGCCGCCCATAATAACGGACAGGCCGACCACTTCCTGGAATTTCTGGGTAGCAGGGACATTCCACTTCCAGCTGTCGCCAAAGTTGCCGACGATGGCCTTGGACAGCCAGGTGAAGAAGCCGGGCACAATGTCCAGATCCAGGCCGTAGGAGGCATTTAGCTGGGCGAGCCATTCCTCATAGGGTTTGGCACCGGGTGCTTGGGCCAGCTGCATTGCCATTGTCTCGGCAAAAGAGCTGGGCAGGCAGCGGATCAGCGCGTAGATAATGAACATGACACAGAACAGGATCAATACCGATTGCGCGATACGCTTGATGATGTAATTTCGCACGGGTGTTTCGTTCCTTCCTTGCACGGCGGGGCCGCGTTTGTTTTTATGCAGGGATTTTTGCTGGGATATGCCGGAATATGGGCATCCCCGTCCCCCGCAAGGGCTGACCCCCTGCGGGGGAGTGGGACAACCATATTATGGCCGAATGTGCATAGTATGGCTGTTTTTGTATTCAAACTGCTTGAATAAGTTTAGACACAGCAACCGTTCCGGCGTTATAAAGCGCCGGAACGGTCGCTATTTATTGCTGTTTAAGCAGAACGCAGGGTGAACTTAACTCAGTTCAGCTCGGTGTTGTTCAGCTCAGACTTGTAGGTCCAGTACGGGGTCATGTCCTTAGCGATGGTGTCGATGTTGACACGCTCGGTGGAGAAGATGGTAGCCTCGCTCCGCTGGTAGACGGGCAGCTCGACACCCCAATCCAGGATGATCTCCATGGCCTCTTTGTACATAGCCTTGCGGGCCTCCTGGTCGGTGGTCTGGCGGGCAGCCATGATCAGCTCATCCAGGTCGGCATCGTTGATGGCGTAGTAGTTGGTGGAACCACTGCTGTGGTACAGCTGGTACATGTCGGGGTCATTGGTGGACTGCCAGGCAGCGACCCAACCCTCGGCAGCGCCGGACTGGTAAGAAGCGAACAGGTCAGAAGCATTGGCCATATCGTTGACAGTCAGGGTGAAGCCGATGGTCTTGAGAGCAGCAGCAGCATTGGTCAGGGTCTGGAAGGAGGGGTGGTCACCGTTGCCGGAAGCACCGATGTTGATCTGATACTCCATCTTGGCACCGGCGGGAGCGGCAGTGACCTGGCCGTTCTCGACGGTGTAGCCGGCAGCCTCAAAGTAACCCAGGGCAGCCTGCAGGGCAGCCTGGTACTTGTCCTCGCTGCTCATGTCAGAGGTGTAGATGTCGTTGCCGTCCACGTCGGTGGAGTAAGCAACCTTGTAGCCGTCATCGGTAACGGAAGGAGCGGCCCAGGAAGTGTTGGAGATGGGGTAGTTGATAACGCTGGCGGTATCGCCGTAGTAAGAGTCGATGCCCTCATCACGGTAAGCGGAGACAACGGTCATGATGGCCTTGCGCAGATCCTTGGAAGCCTCGGAAGCGGGGTCGCCGCCAACATTGACGTTCTTGGCGCTCAGGGCGATGTAGCCGTAGCCGCGGTAGTCCTTCAGGCGGGTGGTGATGACGGGGCCATCCTCGCCCTCGGCGCCGTTGATGTCGGCGATCTGGTCAGCAACTTCCAGAGAGTAGGAAGGATCGGAAATGTCGATGGTGCCAGCCTGCACGCCGGTGATCTTATCGGCCTCCTGGGTCTCCTTCATGTTGACGTGAGCGATCTTGGGTGCGCCGTCAAAGTAGTCGGGGTTGGCATCCAGGTAAACAACGCCGTCGCTGTACTTGTTGAAGGTGAACATACCGCCGCCCAGAGGAGCGCCGGTCTTGGAGCGCACACTGCTCAAGTCGCCCTTGGGGAAGCCGAAGGAGTTGTTGTCATAATCGTACAGAGCGGTATCGCCGTAGTAGTGCAGGGGGGCGATGGGCATCTGCAGCTGATAGATCATGGTGGTGGACAGCTCGGTGGTGGTCAGGGTCATGCTGTAGTCGCCAGTCTTGACGATACCGGCAACATTGGGCACGTCGTTGCCAACGGTGACACCAGTGGTGGAGTAGTTGTAAACTTCCTCGGGAATCAGATCAGACAGGGCAGAGCCAGCAGTCTCGGCTTCCATAGCGGAGAAGTTCCAGTCGTACTGGGCGCCGATAGCCAGGAAGAAATCCTTAGCGGTAGCGCCATCGGCCAGGTCGAAGCCCCAGCCGGCAGCAGCGGAGGCAACATCGGTAGCGCCGCCGTTCTCGGTCATGTCGTCAACGATTTCCTGGGCAAACTTCACGCCGCCGTCGTTGACAGCGTCCCAGAAAGCCTTCTGCTGGTCAGCAGTGAAGTAAGTATTGTCGGTGTTATCCTCGCCAGCCTCAGCGATCAGCTTAGACAGGGTGGACATGGAGTTGCGGTACTCCTCCAGGCCAACGATGGGGGTGGAGTACATGGTGGCAGAACCGTCATAAGTCGGATCCAGGAATACATACATCGAGAAGATAACGTCGTCGATGGTGACAGGCTCGCCGTCAGAGAATTTCAGGTCGTCACGCAGTTTCAGGTCATAGGTAACGGTGCCGTCATCATTCTCGGTGACAACGCAGTCAGTGGTGCCATAGTAGGTGTAATCGGTGCCGTTGTACTCGCGGGTCTCGCCCTCGATGCCGTTCAGGATCATTTCGCCCTTACGGTCGGCGCCCAGCAGGCCGAGCTGGGTCAGGTCGATGACATCCTGGTCAGCGGCAGAAGCGGCGAAGAAGGGGCTGAATTTGCCCTCAAAGCCGGTCTCTGCCAGGACGAGGGTGCCGTCGCTGGTGGAAGTGGTAGCCTCGGCGGTGGCAGTGCTTGCGGCTTCGCTGGATGCAGCGGAGGAAGCGGAGCTGCCGCAGCCGGCCAGCATGCTCAGGCTCAGGGCCGCAGCAGATGCCAGCGCAATGGCTTGCTTTGCGTTTTTCATGTGTACAAAACCTCCTAAAATTTGCCCTATCGGCAAGTCATTATGGCCGCTCCCCAGCGGCCATAACGGGAAAGGGAATTCCCTTTCCGATGACTGCGTATTCATACAGTGTACACTTGTCGATAATGGCTTATCTTATATAGTACCTGAGATTGCGTAAAATGTCAACTTAAAAGTTCTATTTTTGTGGCATTTACCGAAATTTGTGATATTTTTTTGGCAAAGAAAGGACTTGATTTTATTGTGTCCCGTACCAAAAAGCGGGCAGCTGCACAGCTGCCCGCTTTTTTCACATTGCTACATATTATATTTATCAATAATTCTGTATAATTATTCCTGTTTTTCGTACTTTAGCGCTTTAAATTGATGGTTTTCCATTGCAAAGGCGCCGGCTGCTGCTGCCTGCAGCAGGATAAACAGGATACGCGCAGGCAGGTTTTGCCTGCTGACCGCCAGCTGTACCAGCTGGGCGGCAGCTGTAATTCCGGCAAGCACAGCCGCCAGCGTGCAACTGCCCGGCAGTTTCAGAACGGTCTGCTCATGAATATACGCCCGCAGCGGTTCCCCCGCGGCGGTCAGCCGCACCAGCAGGTAGACGGCATACACCGCCGCCAGCAGGCCCGCCATGTAAGGCAGCAGCAGCCAGAACGGCGCATAGGCGGTCGCGCCGGGCACCAGGCCCGCCGCCACTACCAGCGCAGCCCCACCGCCGCACAAGACCCAAAGCCCGGCCAGTGCCCGGCCGCGGGATTTTGTACCTTTATAATGGTAGTGCGCACCGCGATACTGGTAGTTGCCGTTCAGGTCTTTTTCAAAGTCGTCCAGATAGGCGCGCTTCTTTTTGCGGTCCGACATTATTCCAGCCCCGTCAGGTCGTAGTGGTCCAGCCAATCCTTGGCGGTCTCGCAGACGCCGCGCAGGCAGCTTTCCTCAAAGGGGCTGACCAGGTCGGCGTTTTTCAGCAGCTCGGTAAACACACGGCTGCCGCCCTGGCGGGTGTAGGCCATGTAGTGGTCCCATGCGTTGGCGCGGTTCTTCTGCATCAGCGCCCAGATCTGCAGGCTGACGGTCTGCGCCAGGCAGTAGTCAATGTAGTAGAACGGGCTCTGGTAGATGTGCATCTGGCGCTGCCAGTACTCGCCTGCACCATAGAAGGGGATCTCGCCGTCCAGGCGCATCCAGGGCTGGTAGATGGCGGCCAGCTCCTTCCAGGTCTCGTGGCGCTGGGCCGGGGTCATATTCGGCTTTTCGTAGACGATATGCTGGAAGTGATCCACCATCGTGCCGTAGGGGATGAAGGTCAGCGCCCCGGCCAGATGGCTGTAGCGGAACTTGCGGGCATCCTTGCCAAAGAAGCCCTCGGCCCAGGGCCAGGCCAGGAACTCCATCGACATCGAATGGACCTCACAGCCCTCCATGCTGGGCCATACGGTGGAGTAGGGGATGCGCTTGCGGTTCATGTAGGCAGCAAAAGCGTGGCCAGCCTCGTGGGTGACGACCTCGACATCGTGCTGGGTGCCGTTGAAGTTGGCAAAAATAAACGGCACTTCGTAATCATCCAGGCTGGTGCAGTAGCCGCCGCCCGCCTTGCCGGGGGTGGAGAGCAGGTCCATCAGCTGGTCGTCCAGCATCTTGTGGAAGAACTCGGCGGTTTCGGGGGACAGCTCCTCGTAGAACTTTTTGCCCTGAGCCACGATGGCATCGGCATCACCGCAGGGTTTGGGGTTGCCGCTGCGGAACATCAGGGCGTTGTCGGCGGCGTTCATCGGGTACTGCTTGCCCAGGCGCCTGGCCTGCTCGCGGTAGATGCTGTCGGCCACGGGGACGAGGTATTTCACCACAGCAGCGCGGAATTTTTCCACATCAGCCTTGGTGTAGCAGTTGCGGCCCATGCGGTAGTAGCCCAGGGTAGTGTAGCCTTCGTACCCCAGTTTTTTGCCCATGGTGTCCCGCAGGTGGACCATCTTGTCGTAAATGGAGTCGAACTCCTCCTGATGCTCCTTATACCAGGCACCCTCGGCTTTCCAGGCGGCCAGGCGGCAGGCATCGTCGGGGTCGTTTTTGAAGGGAGAGAGCTGGCTTAGGGTGTAGACGCCGCCCTCAAAGGGGATCTGAGCCGAGGCGATCAGCTTGCCGTACTGGGTGGAGAGGTCGTTTTCCTGGGCCATCTCGTCCAGGATCTCCGGCGAGAAGGCTTTCTGGGCGATCTCGGCGTTGAGGAACATCAGCTCGCCGTATTCCTCGCCCAGCTGTTTGCGGTAGGGGGACGCCAGCAGGGCGGCGCTCCAGGTATTCTGGCACTCCTGGATCTGCGGGGTGGCAGCGTTCCAGAAATTCATCTCATCATCGTAGAATTCATCCCGGGTATCGATGGTGTTGCGGATGCTGGCCAGGTTGGCCAGCGTGTCCACGTGCTTGTTCAGGGTCTGTTCGTCCAGAAAGGCGGCCTTGGCGGCGGCGTAGTCAGGCGCGGCGGCAAAGCGCTGGGTCACAGCAGCAAACTGCGCCTTGATCTCGTCCAGGTTCGGGCGCTGATAGGGCATCTCAGAAAATTTCATGAGCGTATTTCTCCTTTGTGCGTTTTGTAGGCATTATAACATAGAAGCGAAAAAAAGGCAAAGATATAAATAGATACAAAAAAGCCTCCCTTGTGCAAAGGGAGGTGGCACGGCGAAGCCGTGACGGAGGGATTGTAACCTTACGTGGTAGACCGATTTGCAACGCAGACAGGACAATCCCCCACCGCTTCGCGGAGCCCCCTTTACACAAGGGGGTCTTTATGCGTCGTTAAATCCTGCGGTATCTCCGCTTCAAATTCTGCAGCAGCGTATGCTTGGGCCGGCTGCGGATCAATTTCCACAAAAAGCTGCTCAACGCGCGCTCCTCGCGGGCATCGGGAGCCTGGCCGCCGTAGACGCAACGCTCCAGCAGGGCGCAGGTAGAGTGCCTTTTCCTGCTCGGTGGTGACGGTAAGCATATTACGCTTACGTATAACATCCGGTCCGTGATCCCGCAACAGAAAATCTGCATTTTTCGCTACTTTGTCTTATACTTCGCCAGTTGTGCACATGTGTTGGAATTTAACAATGCCACTTTTTAGCAAGTTGCCGCAAATTTTGAAAACGCACGGTTTTCATGTTTTGCAAAACGCCAATTTATGCCCACACAAGCAATTCAAAATTGACCACAGTAACTGTTATATGGTAGAATATGTCTATATATTATATGCTGCACCAGTGCCATTTTTAGGAGGGCCTTATGCAGAAAAATTTCACTCTAAAACGTATCGTCTGCCTCCTGGCAGCCCTTTGCCTGGCCGCCGGGCTGGTGGGCTGCGCCGATATGCCCGCCAGCAGCAGTGAGGAAAGCAGCCTGCCCACGATTTTGGTGGGCAGCGATGTCTACCCGCCCTTCAACTATATTGGCGAGGACGGCGCCCCCACCGGCATCGATGTGGAGCTTGCCAAAGAGGCATTCCGGCGTATGGGCTACCGCGCCGAGTTTACCATCATCGACTGGGAGCGAAAGACCCAGCTGCTGGAAACCGGCGACATTGACTGCGTGTGGGGCAGCTTTACCATCAACGGACGGGAGGATGACTACCGCTGGGCCGGCCCCTACATGGCCAGCCGCCAGGTGGTGGCCGTAATGCCCGGCAGCGATATTGAAACCATTGCCGACCTGGAGGGCCGCACCCTGGCTGTGCAGAGCACCACCAAGCCGGAGGAACTGTTTCTGACCGACGCCTCCCTGCCCGCCCTGCGGGACCTCTACTGCTTTGAGGACCGGGAGCTGATCTACACCGCCCTGGGCAAGGGCTACGTGGACGCCATCGCCGCCCACGAAGTCTCGATCCTGCAGTACATGCAGGACTACAACACTGAGTACCGCATTTTGGACGAGCCTTTACAAGTGGTGAGGCTGGGCGTCGCCTTTGGCAAAAACGACGTGCGCGGGCTGGAAACGCAGCTGACCGCCACCCTCGATGAGATGCGGGCGGACGGGACTTTAGCCGCCATCATCGGCAAGTATCTGGCAAACCCCGAGAAATTTTTGGAGGTGGACGGCCTTGTCGAATAGAAAAGTATCTTCCTTCACCGTCCGCTTTTTCTGGCCCCTGATGCTCTGCCTGGGGCTGGGGCTGATGGCGCTGGTGGGGCTGATGTCCTACCGCAGTGACCTGCACCTGGCCAGCCAGAACCTCACCGATGCCACTCAGTACGTCAAACAGCAGCGTACAGCCTACGACCGGTTCAACGATACCTCGATGACCAAAAGCCTGCTGCGCGTCATCGAGAACGCCCAGCAGATCGACCGCGAGATTCAGTACAAGATTGCCCTGACCGGCGAGGCCACGCTGAACACCGACGATCTGCGCCGCTATACCTACGAGCAGCGGCTGACCGGCATCATCCTGATGAACGAGCATGGCGTCGTCCAGCGGGAGTACAGCACTGACGGGCTGGACTACGCCGCCCTGCGCGGGTACGTCACCATGGACACCGTGCTGGGAACCGCCCAATTCCCCATTAAGACCTACACCGCCCGCATCCGGCTGGACGATGGCTCCTACGTGGACCTGGCTGCCCACGGCCGCACCGACGAGCCGGGCGTGATCGTCGTTTATTATCATACCAGCGCCGAATATGCCACCGACTACAACCTGATCATCCAGAACTTGCTGGAAGGCTACGACCCCGGCACCGAGGAAACGCTGGTGGTCACCAGCGGCGACAGCATCATTGCCGCCAACCGCGAAGGCCTGGCCGGGCAGAACGTCGACGACGTGCCGGTGCTGCGCAGCATCCGGGAGAACGCCCACGGCGGCGAGATGACCCGCGTACGGGCCGGTTCCGGCGACGGCGAGTGGGTCTACTGCATGCTGGAGCGCGGGCGGGACTACTACGTCTACGCCTACATGCCGCTGACCCGCGCGCTGGACACCACGCCCAAGAACCTGCTGTTCACGCTGGTGGCCTACGCCATGGTGCTGTTCATCGTCATCGTGATCCGCTGGCGGCTCAAGCATGTCTACCAGGAGGAGCAGCTCCGCCGGGAGCAGAGCTACCAGCAGCAGTTGAAAGACGCCGCCCGCAAAGCCGAGAGCGCCAACCGCGCCAAGACCGAGTTTTTGCAGCGCATGAGCCACGACATCCGCACACCTATCAACGGCATCCGCGGCATGGTGGAGATCGGCGACCATTACAGCGAGGACCTGGCCAAACAGGCTGAGTGCCGCCGCAAGATCTGGGATGCTTCGACTCTGCTGCTGGAGCTGGTGAACGAAGTGCTGGACATGGGCAAACTGGAATCCGGCGAGATCTTGCTGGAAAGCTGCCCGTTCAACGTGATAGAGCTGAAAGACGGCATCCGCCAGACGATGGAGCGCGCCGCCGCCGAGCGCGGCATCACGATGACCGACCGCACCGAGGTCAAACACACCACACTCATTGGCAGCCCGCTGCACCTGAAGCGGCTGCTGATGAACATTTGGAGCAACGCCATCAAGTACAACAAGGACAACGGTTCCATTGACCTGACCTGCCGCGAGGTGCGCAGCGACGGCAAGACCGCGTGGATCGAGTTTATCTGCGCCGACACCGGTATTGGCATGAGTGAGGAGTTCCAGAAGCACCTCTACGAGCCGTTCACCCAGGAGCACAGCGACGCCCGCACCTCCTACAACGGCACGGGACTGGGCATGGCCATCACAAAAAGTCTGGTGGAGAAGATGGGCGGAACGATAGAATGCCGCAGTAAGCTAGGGGAGGGCACGACCTACTGCATCACGATTCCCTTTGCCATCGACTCCAGCGCTGCCCCGCGGGTCGAGGAAACCGCCGTCCTGCCTGCCGCCACGCCGGCGGGCATGCACGTACTGCTGGCCGAGGACAACGAGCTGAACATAGAGATTGCCGTGTTTGTGCTGGAGAACGCCGGTGTCACGGTGACGAAGGCCGTCAACGGGCAGGACGCGCTTGACCAGTTTGCCGCCAGCGCCCCCGGCACCTTTGATGCCATCATCATGGACGTGATGATGCCGGTGATGGACGGCTACCAGGCCACCCGGGCCATCCGCCAGCTGGACCGCCCCGACGCGGGCAGTATTCCCATCCTGGCCATGACTGCCAACGCCTTTGTGGAAGACCGCCGCCGTGCCTACGAAGCCGGCATGAACGAGCACCTGACCAAACCGCTGGAGCCGGAGGTAGTGCTGAGGACATTGGCGAAATATCGGAGTAAATAAGCAGGAAGGCCCCCTCACAGAGGGAGCCTTTAACGCAAAAAAGCCGCACATCTGTGCGGCTTTTTTGCGTATTATCATTATTTAGTCCCGGCTATACAAATCTCTCGTATACACCTTCCCGGCCACGTCGGCCAACTCGGGGGCGGCGCGGTTGGCGAGGATCACATCACACTCGGCCTTGAATTTGTCCAGATCTTTCTCCACGCGGTCGCCGTAGAAAGTATCCTCTTTCAACGTCGGCTCATAGATAACCAGAGGCATGCCCTCGGCCCGCAGGCGGCGCATAACGCCCTGGATGCTGGACTGACGGAAGTTATCACTGCCCGCCTTCATCGTCAGGCGGTAGATGCCGACAGCCTTCGGCTCGCGGGAGAGCACCTGCTCGGCGATAAAGTCCATACGGGTGGCGTTGGAGTCCACGATGGCCTGCATCAGATTCTGCGGTACATCGTTATAGTTGGCCAGCAGCTGCTTGGTATCCTTGGGCAGGCAGTAGCCGCCGTAACCAAAGGACGGATTGTTATAGTGGTTGCCGATGCGCGGGTCCAGGCAGACGCCGTCAATGATGTCACGGGTGTTCAGGCCGCGCACCTGGGCGTAGGTGTCCAGCTCGTTAAAATAGGCCACACGCAGGGCCAGGTAGGTGTTGGCAAACAGCTTGATGGCCTCGGCCTCGGTCAGGCCCGGGAAGAGGGTATCCACATTCTGCTTGATGGCCCCCTGCTGTAAAAGCCCCGCAAAGGTATGGGCACGGGCGGCCAGTTCCCCGTCCCCCGCCGGGCAGCCTACCACGATGCGGCTGGGGTAGAGGTTATCGTACAGCGCATGGCCCTCCCGCAAAAACTCCGGGCTGAAAAGGATATGCAGGTCGTGGAATTTTTTCCGTACCGACGCGGTATACCCGACGGGCACCGTGGATTTGATGACGATGGTCGCCTCCGGCGCATACTGCCCGGCCAGCGTCAGCACAGCCTCCACGCTGGAGGTATCAAAATAATTCTTCTTGGGGTCGTAGTTGGTGGGGGTGGAAACCACGATGATGTCCGCGCCGGTGTAGGCAGCGGCAGCATCGGTGGTCGGGTGCAGGTCCAGCTCTTTTTCGGCTAAATACCGCTCGATCTCCTTATCGGCAATGGGACTTTTGCGGGCCGCCAGCAGGGCCACTTTCTCGGGCAGAATGTCTACAGCCCATACCTCGTTGTGCTGGGCCAGCAGCACACTGATGCTAAGGCCCACATAACCGGTACCGGCAACGGCGATTTTCATAAACAGGCGCTCCCTTAACAGTGATATTTATTGTAAGTATACCATGGTGCGGGGCCAGCCGCAACGGTTTTTACCGGATTTCCTTTTCTGTCCTCTTGTACCCCGGCCCAAAATGCGATATAATACCTATGTTTACTTTGAGTTTTGAGTATCCCCACGGAGGTTTATTAAAATATGAAACGTACCCGTACCCTTGCCCTGCTGACCGCGCTGGTCTGCCTGTGTGTGTCGCTGACGGCCTGTTCCCCCAAAGAAGTGCTGAAAAGCGCCATCCTGAAAACCACCACTGCCCTGGGTCTGCGCCAGGAAACCAGCGATGAGGACGAGGTCGACGATCTGTCTTACGCTACCAGCGGCGGCGACGTGACCTTCCCCGAAACGATGGACACCACTGCCTCCAAGCTGGTGTCCGAGGTGGACGGCGACACCCTGTATGTAGCCTTTAACGGCATCCAGAACCGCAGTACCGACTACTTTGTGGCGGGTTCCGACAGCCTGTCCATCACCGGCTATGCCACCACTGAGTCCACCAACGAGAACTTCCAGACTTTCAAGATCGCCTTGTGGGAGCTGTCCGACGACAAGACTTCCACCAGCTATGTCATCGGCTCCACCATTTACTACACCACCGACGGCACCTGCTACCAGTACAATGTTTCCGGCCTGACCCCTGGCAGGCAGTACAAGGTCTACATCAGCTATGACTCCACCCGTTACTATATCACCGGCGGGCTGAAGGTCCAGGGCCTGGGCAGCGAAGAGCTGACCACCATCGAGAACGAGAACACCGTCCAGTAACCACAAAACAGCACCGCCCGCGCCGCGCCAAGACGGTGTGGGCGGTTTTGTTGTAGAGGAATTTTTAGAGGAAAAAGTAACGTAAAAGGGGAAGTTTATGCCAAACGTACAATTACGCAATACCCTGCTGCTGATGGGGGCTTCCTTCATCTGGGGCACCGCTTTTGTGGCGCAAAGCGTGGGCGCTGACCACATGGGCCCTTACAGCTTTCTGGCGGGCCGCAGCTGGCTGGCCTGTGTGTTTCTGCTGGGGCTGATGGCCGTGCTGCGCAAAGCCGGCAAGACCAACTCCGCCGCCGAGCCGGGCTTTTGGCAGAACCGCAAGGTGCTGGTAAAGGGCGGCATCTGCTGCGGCATCGCGCTGTTTGCGGCATCGGCTGCGCAGCAGATGGGCATTGGCACCACCAGCACAGCCAAGGCCGGGTTCATGACCGCTTTGTATGTAGTGCTGGTGCCGGTGTTCGGCGTGTTTTTTGGCCGCCGCCCCGGTGTAAAGCTGTGGTGCTGCGTGGCCGCCAGCGTGGTGGGCCTGTATCTGCTGTGCCTGGCCGGGCACGACAGCCTGGCCCTGACCGGCGGCGAATGGCAGCTGCTGGGCTGTGCCTTTTTATTTGCTACCCAGATTTTGCTGGTGGACCACTTCAGCCCCAAGCTGGACGGCATCCAGCTGAGCTTTGTGCAGTTTTTGACGGTGGCGGTCATTTCCACCGTGTTTATGCTGATTTTTGAACAGCCCACCATCGAGCAGTTCCGCCTGGCGGCGGTGGCCATCGCCTACTGCGGTATCATGTCCAGCGGCGTGGCCTACACACTGCAAATTGTGGGCCAGAAAGCGCTGGACCCCACCATTGCCAGTTTGGCTATGTGCTTGGAGAGTGTGTTCAGCGCCTTGGCCGGTTGGCTGATTTTGGGCGAGACGCTTTCCACCACCGAGCTGTGCGGCTGCGGCCTGATGTTTGCCGCCATCGTAGCCAGCCAGCTGCCGGATAAAAAGAAAGTTTAAGTAAAGGCCCCCTCTGCGAGAGGGCTCCCGCGAAGCGGGTGGGGTAGAGACTTTCCCAAGGCGCTCTCCCTCAGTCGCCTCCGGCGACAGCTCCCTCCCAGAGGGGGCCTTTAATAGGAGTATCTATGAATGACCTGCGCTTAATTTTCCGCTATGGCAAGCCCTACCGCCGGGACCTTTGGGCGGCTGCCGGGCTGATCTTTATTGAATGTATCTTTGAGATGGTCATCCCCGTGCTGATGTCCACCCTGGTGGACGAGGGTGTGCCCAGCCACAACATGGCGATCATCCTGCGGCAGGGCGGGTTGATGGCACTCTGCGCGGTGCTGGCACTGATCACCGGCCTGCTGTATGCCCGCTATGCCGCCCGGTTCGCCAACGGCTTTGCGGCCGAGCTGCGCCTGGCCGAGTACGCCGCCGTGCAGAAATTCGACTTTGCCAACCTGGACCATTTTTCCTCTGCGTCCCTCGTCACCCGCATGACCACCGACGCCACCGTGCTGCTCAACGCCATCAACGCAGGCCTGCGTCCCTTTGTGCGCAGCCCGGTCATGCTGGCCATGGGTCTGGGCATGGCATTTCTGCTCAGCCCCAAGCTGACGATTGTTTTCCTCATCACAACGCCTATTCTGACCATTTTGCTGACGCTCATCGTGTGCAAGGTCGGCCCGCTGTACGGCCGCCAGCAAAGCGCTGTCGACCACCTGAACAGCCGCATCCAGGAATCCCTCACCGCCATCCGCGCCATTAAAGCGTTCGTGCGCGGCGATTATGAAAACGAGCAGTTCAACGCCGTCAACACTGAGCTGAGCGACGCCAGCACCGAGACCTTCCGTTACGCCGTGCTCAACCTGCCCGCGTTCCAGACCATCATGTACACAGCCATCGTCTGCATCATGTGGTTCGGCGGCGGGTTCATCCTGCAGGGCGACATGAGCGTCGGCCAGCTGACCGCTTTTTTGAGCTACGTTTTGCAGGTGCTCAACTCGGTCATGATGTTCTCCGGCGCGTTTTTGCAGATGACCCGCTCGCTGGCCAGCGCCCGCCGCATCCGCGAGGTGCTGACCGAGCAGCCCGACCTGGCCAATGCCGCCAATCCGTTGGAGACTGTGCCGAACGGTCAGATCGACTTCGAGGGCGTCAGCTTCAAGTATAACGCTGCGGCACAAAAAAGTGCCCTGTCCGACATTACGCTGCACATCCCCGCCGGGGCGACCGTGGGCATCATCGGCGGCACCGGCTCGGCCAAGACCACGCTGGTCCAGCTGATCCCCCGCCTGTACGACGCCACCGAGGGCACCGTGAAGGTCGGCGGCCGCGACGTGCGGGACTACGACCTGACCGCCCTGCGGGACGCCGTAGGCATTGTGCTGCAAAAGAACCTGCTGTTCTCCGGCACCATCCGGGACAACCTGAAGTGGGGCAGCCCCGACGCCGCCGAGGAACAGCTGTGGGCCGCCTGCCGCGCCGCTCACGCCGATGAATTTTTGGACCGCATGCCCGACGGCCTGGATACCGACTTAGGGCAGGGCGGCGTCAACGTCTCCGGTGGGCAGAAGCAGCGCCTTTGCATTGCCCGTACCCTGCTGAAGCACCCGAAGGTGCTGATTTTCGACGACTCCACCAGCGCCGTGGATACTGCCACCGAGTCCGGCATCCGCCGCGCCCTGGCCGAACTGACCGACGTGACCAAGCTGATTATCGCCCAGCGCATTTCCTCGGTGCAGAGCGCCGACCTCATCGTAATCTTGGAGGATGGCCGCCTGCACGCCGTGGGCACCCACGCCGAACTTCTGGAAAAAGATACGATCTATCAGGAAATTTACTATTCCCAGATGAAGGGAGGTGACCCCGATGGCGAGTAAAAAGAAAGTCACCGGCGGCAAGCGCCCGCAGAACCTGCGCCGCACGCTGGGACAGTTCAGCGCCTATCTGGGCCGCCACCGCATCATGATCGGCCTGGTGGCGCTGCTGGCGGCCATCAGCGCACTGGCCGCACTGTTTGGCACCTACATGATCCGCCCGGTAGTCAACGGCCTGCTGGAAAACGGCAGCAAAGCCTACCTGGCCGGGGCCGTGGGCCTTACCGCCTGTATTTATATCATTGGTGCGCTGTCCACCCTGGGCTATACCCAGCTGATGGTGCGCGCCGCGCAAAAAGTACTGCAGGAGATCCGCCAGGATCTGTTTGCCCACCTGCAGACCCAGCCGCTGCAGTACTTTGATACCCACCGCAACGGCGATTTGATGAGCCTTTTCACCAACGATGTGGACACCATCTCCGATGCACTGAACAACAGCTTTGCTGTCGTTATCCAGACCTTTATCCAGGTCGTGGGCACCCTGCTGATGCTGTTTATCCTCAACTGGCGGCTCTCTCTGCTGGTGGCGGTGGGTTATGTGGGCATGTTCTGGTACATCAACTTTTCCACCCAGCACAGCCGTGCCTACTATGCCAAGCAGCAAAGCAGCCTGGGCGAGCTGGACGCTTACATTGAGGAAATGATCGCCGGGCAGAAGGTCGTGAAGGTGTTCAACCACCAAAAAGCCGACCTGGCCGAGTTTGCCGCCCGCAACGAAAAGCTGCGCCTGGCCGGCACCGGCGCGCAAAGCTATGCTGCCACGATGGTGCCCGCCGTCGTCAGCATCGGCTACATCAACTACGCGGTCATTGCGGTGCTGGGTGGCCTGATGGTCATGAAGGGCTGGACCGACTTGGGCAGCCTGGCCAGCTATCTGGTGTTTGTGCGCCAGACCACCCTGCCCATCAACCAGTTTACCCAGCAGGGCAACTTCCTGCTGGCGGCGCTGGCCGGTGCCGAGCGTATTTTTGCCGCCATGGAGCAGTCGCCCGAAGTGGACGAGGGCACGGTAGAGTTGGTGAACGTGCGGAAGAACGCCAACGGCACCCTGACTGCCTGCCCCGAGGTCACCGGCCGCTGGGCCTGGCGTGATTCCGCCCACCCGGACGTAGCGCTGGAGCCATTGCGCGGCGATGTGCGGTTCCATAACGTCAGCTTCGGCTACACGCCGGAGCGGCTGATTTTGCAGGATCTTTCGCTGTACGCCAAGCCGGGGCAAAAGATTGCCTTTGTCGGCTCCACCGGCGCGGGCAAGACGACGATCACTAACCTGATCAACCGCTTTTACGATGTCACCGCCGGGTCCATCACCTACGACGGAATCGATGTGCGACTCATCCGCAAAAACGCGCTGCGCTCGTCCCTGGGCATCGTGCTGCAGGACACCCACCTGTTTACCGGCACCGTGGCGGACAACATCCGCTTTGGCAAGCTGGATGCCACGCAGAAGGAAATCGAGAAGGCCGCAAAGATTGCCAACGCCGACTCCTTCATCCGCCGCCTGCCCCAGGGATACGACACGATGGTCACCTCCGACGGGGCCAACCTGAGCCAGGGCCAGCGCCAGCTGCTGGCCATTGCCCGCGCCGCCGTAGCCGACCCGCCGGTGCTGATTTTGGATGAAGCCACATCCAGCATCGATACCCGCACCGAGGCGCTGATTGAAAAAGGCATGGACGGCCTGATGGAGGGCCGCACGGTGTTTGTCATCGCACACCGGCTTTCCACCGTGCGCAACGCCGATGCAATTATTGTGCTGGAACACGGCCGCATCGTAGAACGCGGCACTCACGATGAACTGCTGGCCCAAAAAGGCGAGTATTACCAGCTGTACCACGGCATGTTTGAACTGTCGTAAACGGACGCGGCGGTGGTTTCTCCAGCTTTCCCAGCTTTTGGAACACGCCGCGGCCCCGTGGCCCGGATTTTTGAAAAAAATTCTGCAAACCTGTTGACATATGTCCACGGTTGTGCTATTATACTATAGCACTCCGAAACACGGAGCATATATCGCGGGGTAGAGCAGATGGTAGCTCGTCGGGCTCATAACCCGGAGGTCGCA
>OGXI01000974.1_pt1 | contig 24731 bp, 20 predicted proteins | sample 1576221 | NCBI WGS metagenome assembly OGXI01 (sample SAMEA3541523, study PRJEB24748) | human gut metagenome | biome: human gut; feature: human-associated habitat; material: faeces | place: China | collected 2012
GTGTTGAATATATTGTTTCTATACCACTTTCCTTTTTTGGTGGAAAAACCTCAAAAGAAAATACTGTGTGTTCTTTTTTAAATAAATCTGCAATGTTCATTAATCTCTGTCTCCTTTTCTTTTGTTTTTATGGTTTGCAGCAAAACAGATTAAATCCTGCCAAAAGACATATTACTATTATGCACACCACAAAAAAAGTACTCTCTATTAATAATGAAAGCGTCATTCCAACTGCAAGCCAAAATAACGCAAATCCACATAGTTTATGCATAACTCTTCCTAATTTATTTTTTATAATATTAGCATATGCATATAATTAGTTTTTAGTCGTTAATATCTTCATCCATTTCCTCAAAGTCACTAAAATCATCTTTTACATCATTCTTTGAAGTGAACTTGTTTACCACATCAGGTACCATATCAATAATCCTTGATAATCCATCCTGATCCTTAATACTGATAAGCTTAGATGAACCATCCTTAATAACCAAAACAGCGCTTGGTACTATCTTTCCCCCAACTCCGCCTGATCCTGTTTCTCCTTTTGAAAAAGTACCTATTCCCATTCCAAAAGAAACATCAGCCATAGGAAGGATTATTGTATCTCCTACCACAACCGGTTCTCCAACAACAGACTTTGTTGTAATAAATTTTTCCATTGCCTTTAATAAATCATCTGTAGGCTTTTTGTTATCTGCCATAATAATGCCTCCCTAAATAAATTTTTTTATAATTCTCTTTATATTTTTATTAAAATAAAATTTCAAACAATATATTATAACCACGCCTAAGTAAATATGTCCCTTAAAAATAATGTCACCTTTAAACACTTTATTTTCAAAATCAGGATAAACCTTAAACCTTTTAGGATTAATATTAAATATTCCATATATCATTCCAAGAGCGCCTAATGCCTCTCCCGTTAAATAACTTTCTTCAAATCCCATATATAGATTGCCTTTTATCCTGTTAGGTGCTAAATGCTTTAGAAGTTTTAGCACCATTTTTTTGCCATAGGCATAAGCCTCTTTTGTTGTCTTTGAAGTTATAAATTGCTTAACGGTTTTAATCTGATTTATTATTTCATCTATGCTGCTCTTTTTATTTTTTGCATTTTCTTTTATATTATGAATTTTATCTTTTATATTTTCTACAATTTTCTTTATTCTTTGTTTTAATTTTTTAAAGGAAATCTGCATTCTTGTTATAAAAGATTTCTTTTCTTTTTTTCTATTATTTGTTTCTGTAGTATTCTTTGAATCTTCACTTTTTATATTCTCATTATTTTGATTTTTTACATCAGTCTCTTCCACATTGGAATTTTGAATTTCCTGCTCTTTTTCATTTTCGGAAGTTCCAATTTGTTTAATGTCAGTTTTTTTAACACTATCCTCTTTCAATTCATCCTGTGATTTTTCTTCTTCATTCTTCGGTGATTGCTCCTCAGGCTGATTTTTTCTTTTTTCTTTTTTCTTTTTTTCTTTTGTTTCAGAAGATTTTATTTTTATTCCTAATAGTCGGATATTATAATGTATCTCTGTATTCTCAATCCATAATCTGCAATGTAGCAGATGAAAAAGCCATCCGGCTCTTATATTACCGGTTATTTTTTTCTCTTCAATATTTCCATTTACTTTTCCTACATATGCTATAGGAAAAAGCAAAATAAGTAAAGCAAGCCCCAGAATAGATAATACAATAATACCAATTATTTTTAAAATAAGTAATAATATATGTACCATAGGCTACTCTTCTCTCTTGCTTCTTTCTTCATTCATAAGATTCAATATATAGTCTTTCACTTTACATCCTCCCGTGGAATTTAGACAATCCATTATTATTAATTGTACCATGTCCATTGCCTCTTCCCTACCTTCGGCAATTCCAACAATTACAATATCTGAATCCTTATACCATTTCTGAGTAAGTACATTAGATGGATAGATGTCAAGTACATCATAATCATTAAAAGGCAATGTAATGACATATTTATTAAACTGTTGTTTACCCCTTTTAATTTTCCACATAACCTGTCTCTTTTTATCTAACAGATTATATCCAACATACAAATCATCATACCATCTCATACTTATCTCCAATAATCAATCTGCAAATATATTACAACTGATTATTCTTCCATTATTCCATTTAAAATTTCAATACAAGCTAGTTTTTCAGCCTTATCATTACATACTGACAATGTATTATAAATATAATCCTGTAATTCACTAATATTATTGAAAAATACAGGAAGTTCTGCAATTGAAGCTGACATTACGGCTCTGTTAATCAATTTCTCGTTGTCTGCAAACAACTCAGTATATTCCTTGTAAAGTTCTTCTTCCTTAGCCTTTACATATTCTTCGTCGGCTGTAGTATTGTCCTCATCAACTGTAAGTTCCATAAACATACTGTCTGAATTAAGCCTTGGAAGCTTGTATACCACATCATATACATCCTTTAAGCCGAGTTTTTCAATGTTTTCACTATAACTTTCCATAATCTGGTCTGTTATATCATAGGAAGATAACTTAGGATATAACTCTTCCTGAGTTCCCTCAAGCATTACAAACATATCCTCTATTTCTTCTAATGATTTAGGACTAAACTTGCCTAAGAATAAAAGGTTTGTATCTTTTATAATCTCTGTACAACCCTTAACAATATTATCATCTAACTGATTTTCATAAGTATATAAGACAATAAGCAAATCATTTAGGATTTCCTGAATCATCATATTTGAGTTCATTAAATCTTCCATATATTCTGAAACTTTAGCAATATTAGTCATCATTTCATCATACTGCTCTTTTGTTATTTTCTTAAACTTAACCTCTTTAAATTCTTTAAAGAAATCGTCTAAGTAAGGGTAATTAACAGTCATTGTTTCTGTATTTTCAAGCATTGCTGTTGTTTTTAACATATATAAGAAATTCTTAAGACTTTCCTTAGTTCCACCCTTATAAATGCTAAGGCCGTTAGATAACATTTCGAAAAACTTATTTTTTGTAAGTCTAACAGGAAGCTGTCCTATTACCTGACTTATCTTTCTGTTAATTGCCATATTATCTTCATCTTCAAGAATAAACTGCATTAATCTTCTTGTAATGTTCTCATCACTATATCCTGACGGATAATCGTCATCTCTGAATCTGTATTCAACTCTGTTTAATGCATGTTCATAGATGTTAAACTTGTCAACATAACAGGTAAGATCCTGAACCTTCTCAATAATTCCATCTCTAAGTTTTTCTAACTTTTCAATGTTTTCAGAAATCTTCTCACTTTCCCCATTCATTAATTCTTCAATAATTAAATTAATTGTAGCAAGACCAGACATATTCTCTGTACTTAAAAGACTTTCATCTTCTAAAGTCATTGTGTAATATGTGTAATAATTCATTGCCAAACGGATATTTGCATATTTGTTATTTATTTCCATAAATGGTCCACAATATGCTTTTAAGTTTTCATCTACGTGTTTGTTCTTTAATAATTCGCCTACTATCTTTTTCACTTTTTTTTCCTTATTTTTTGTTACTTTTTGTATTACCCGGATTGCTCCTTACTTCATTATGTCTGAAAAATCGAATGTAGCAAAATAATCTGCAGGTGTTTCTGCTCTACGAATCATTTCTACACTTCCATCTTCCTTTAATAATAATTCTGCTGAACGAAGTCTTCCGTTGTAGTTATATCCCATTGAGAAGCCATGTGCTCCCGTGTCATGAATATAAATGAAATCTCCCATGTCAATCTTTGGAAGTTCTCTGTCAACTGCAAATTTATCATTATTTTCGCAAAGACTACCAACCACGTCATATACATGGTCTTTTGGCTGGTCTTCCTTACCCATTACTGTAATATGATGATATGCACCATACATTGCAGGTCTCATTAAGTTTACTGCACAGGCATCAACACCAATATATTCTTTATAAATATGTTTCTCATGTACTGCCTTAGTAACCAATGCACCGTAAGGTCCCATCATAAAACGTCCCATTTCTGTGTAAATAGCAATATCATCCATTCCTTCAGGTTTAAGAATTTCTTCGTATACCTTTCTTACACCTTCACCAATTGCCATAATGTCATTTGGTTCCTGATCAGGTCTGTAAGGGATACCAACACCACCTGAAAGGTTAATAAACTTAATGTCTGCTCCTGTTTCTTTTTCAAGTTTAACTGCAAGTTCAAAAATTGTTCTTGCAAGCATTGGGTAATATTCATTAGTTACTGTGTTGCTGGCAAGGAATGCATGAATGCCAAAGTTCTTAACTCCCTTAGCCTTTAAAATCTTAAATGCTTCAACTATCTGTTCAGGGGTCATTCCGTACTTAGCATCTCCAGGGTTATCCATAATACCGTTACATACTTCAAAAACTCCACCTGGATTATATCTACAGCTTACTGTTTCAGGAATTCCACATTCTGCTTCCATATAATCAATCATTGTAATGTCATCAAGGTTGATAATTCCCCCTAAATCATTACAATATTTAAATTCTCCTGCAGGTGTTTCGTTTGATGAAAACATAATTTCATCATTTCTAAATCCAAGCTTATCAGCTATCATTAATTCTGTATATGATGAACAGTCAACACCACATCCTGCTTCTTTAAGCTTTTTAATAATAAATGGATTTGGTTCAGCCTTTACTGCAAAATATTCTCTAAAACCCTTATTCCATGAAAACGCTTCGTTTACTTTTCTTGCATTCTCCATAAATCCTTTTTCATCATAAATATGAAAAGGTGTTGGGTATGTCTTTTCAATCTCCTTTAACTGTTCAAGTGTTACAAATGGTTTCTTTTCCATGATTTTTCAGTCCTCCTATTATTGTGTATATTATAATGATTGTAAAGATCAATTACATATGCTTATGTGTAAACAAATGATCCTGGCAATATTCTTTGTTACCTGAGCATTTAGAACAATATCTAAATGTTAAATTAGGATCATCTAATTCCGTTCTGCCACAGACTGCACACTTATGTCTTGCGCCATTCTGGTAAGTCTGATTCTGTCTTGCTCTGTTAACCTGCTGCCTGTACTGTTTCTTACGCTTTGCCTGGGCCACACTAAAGGCTCCTCCATTCTTTTTAAGAGAAATAAAATATAATATAAAGTTAAGCAACGACATAACAATAAGTACCGTTGTAATAATTGCAATCACATATGTCCCAATCTGTCTTGCATAACTAAAAGCGTTGTAAATGTCAATTAAGATATATGCTCCATACAATACTCCAAACCACTTAATCTTAATAGGTATAATGAAGTACAACATAAGTTGCTCTTCCGGATAAGTTGCCGCAAAAGCTAAGAATATGGACATATTAATGTAATAAGTACTTACATAAGCACCAATGTAGCTTCCTAATGTTTGACTTGAAAATGTATCTTTATAAACAAATGTCAAAACTACGTATAAAACAATTGCACCTACAACTGTAAATATGAGACCTGATATAAGATAAACATTATATCTGTACGTTCCCCATGTTCTTTCCAAAGTCTGTCCCAACTGATAATAAAGAATCAGCATAATTATTGTGAAGATACTTAATTCCTCCGGCATTGTTAAAACCCATGTTACTATACGCCATATCTGTCCGTGCAAAATCATATACGGATTAAATGTTAAAAGACCATACAATGTAGGATTTATCAAACTAACCATATATCCAATAACATATCCTGCTATTAAATATAAGGTAATATTCTTTACAGCATACTTGCCGTATTTTCTTTCAAAATTAGAAATCATAAATTCTCCTCTGCCTTTCACCAAAAAGATATTGCAAAAAATATGTAATCTGCAACTTCTCTTCAAATAATAAACCAATTTACAGTATAATTTCCAAACCACTGTTTGTCAAACTACTTTCAATGTTTTTAATGGGATTTTCAACATATTTTCCATACATTTATTTTTATTTGTTTTAATGTCTAAATAATATTGCATTTTATTCATTTTTAGACATAGACTTTTAACATTTTGTCTATTTTTGTTGGGTTGTTTTTTCTTATTAATTATATTATAATATAGAAATTCGCGTAAACACTTTTATTAAATATGAAAAAGATACGTTATTGAACTAAAATTTTTAATTAAAATCATTGTAATAACTTTACTGATTTTAATGATTAGATTTCAATTATAAGTGCTTTAATGGCTTATTAAGGCATTAGGAGGAAAAAAATGAATGAATTAGAATATTACAGTCTTGGTATTGACATCGGTTCTACCACAGTAAAAATTGCAATCCTTGACAAGAATAATGATGTTGTTTTTTCTGATTACAAAAGACATTATGCAAATATTCAGGAAACTTTGGCTTCTCTTCTTAAAGAAGCTAAAGACAAATTAGGAAATATAGAATTATCACCAATGATTACAGGTTCAGGTGGACTTGCCCTTTCAAATCACTTGAAAGTACCTTTCGTTCAGGAAGTGGTTGCCGTAGCTTCAGCCCTTGAAGATTATGCACCTCAGACTGACGTTGCCATCGAACTTGGTGGTGAAGATGCAAAGATTATTTATTTCACTAACGGTATTGAACAGCGTATGAATGGTATTTGTGCCGGTGGTACAGGTTCTTTCATAGATCAGATGGCTTCTCTTTTACAGACAGATGCCAGTGGTTTAAATGAATATGCCAAGAATTATCAGGCTATTTATCCTATTGCTGCCCGTTGTGGTGTTTTTGCAAAAACAGATATTCAGCCTTTAATTAACGAAGGTGCTACAAAGGAAGATTTAGCCGCTTCTATTTTTCAGGCCGTTGTTAACCAGACTATTTCAGGTCTTGCCTGTGGTAAACCTATCCGTGGAACAGTTGCTTTCCTTGGTGGTCCGCTCCACTTCCTTCCTGAATTGAAGAATGCATTTATCAGAACATTAAAATTGGATGATGAACATATTGTTGCACCTGAGCATTCTCATTTGTTTGCTGCAATCGGTTCTGCTCTTAACCATTCTGAAAATGTAAAAGTTAACATTTCTGATTTATATGAACAGTTATCTAAAGGTATAAAGATGTCTATGGAAATTAAACGTCTTGATCCTTTATTTAATAACGAAAGAGAATATAAGGAATTTACTGAAAGACACAATAAGGACTGTGTTAAAAAGGGAGATCTTGCTACATACAAAGGCAATTGCTATTTAGGTATTGATTCAGGTTCTACTACAACTAAAGCTGCTTTGGTTGCTGAGGATGGAACCCTTCTTTACTCATACTATAGTGGTAACAACGGTAATCCTTTACAGACTATTATTGATGCCGTTAAGGATATTTATAAGAAACTTCCTTCTGACGCACACATTGTACGTTCATGTTCAACAGGTTATGGTGAAGCTCTTATTAAGAATGCCTTATTGCTTGATGAAGGTGAAGTTGAAACGGTAGCCCACTATCATGCAGCAGCTTTCTTTGAGCCACAGGTTGATTGTATTCTTGATATTGGCGGACAGGATATGAAATGTATTAAAATCAAAAACAATTCTGTAGACAGCGTTCAGCTTAATGAAGCCTGCTCTTCAGGTTGTGGTTCTTTCATTGAAACTTTTGCCAAATCCTTAAATTACTCTGTTCAGGATTTTGCTAAGGAAGCCTTATTTGCAAGTAATCCTACTGACCTTGGTACAAGATGTACTGTATTTATGAACTCTAATGTTAAGCAGGCACAGAAAGAAGGCGCTACTGTTGCAGACATTTCTTCAGGTCTTGCTTATTCAGTTATAAAAAATGCTTTATACAAAGTTATTAAAATTTCTGACGCAAAGGATTTAGGACGTAAGGTTGTTGTTCAGGGTGGTACATTCTACAACGATGCAGTTCTTAGAAGTTTTGAAAAAATTGCAGGTTGCCAAGCTATTCGCCCGGATATTGCAGGTATTATGGGTGCTTTCGGTGCTGCTCTTATTGCAAAAGAAAGATATAAAGGACAGGAAACTACTATCCTTTCATTGGAACAGTTAGAATCTTTTGATTACACTACTTCAATGACAAGATGTAAGGGATGTACTAACGCATGTCTTCTTACAATTAATAAATTCTCTGACGGACGTAGATTTATTAGTGGTAACAGATGTGAGAAAGGTATTGGTGGTGTTAAGAACAAAGACCACATTCCAAACCTTTTTGAATATAAATATCATAGAATGTTTGATTATGAACCTTTGGCTCCTGAAAACGCTCCACGAGGTGTTGTTGGTATTCCAAGAGTTCTAAATATGTACGAAAACTTCCCATTTTGGGCAACATTCTTTAAAGAATTAGGATACAGTGTAATGCTTTCTCCTAAGTCATCACATAAGATTTACGAAATGGGTATTGAATCAATTCCTAGTGAATCTGAATGTTATCCTGCTAAGATTTCTCATGGACATATTGAGTGGTTATTACAAAACGGTGCAAAATTTATTTTCTATCCATGTATTCCATATGAGAGAAATGAAACACCTGATGCTAACAACCATTACAACTGTCCTATTGTTACATCTTATGCTGAAAATATTAAGAACAACGTTGAAGCTTTAGAAGATTCTTCAATTAATTTTATGAATCCTTTTATGGCATTTACAAATGAAGAGATTCTTACAAAACGACTTGTTGAAGAATTTACAACTCTTGGCATTAAAGAAGATGAAATTAAGAGTGCTTCTCACAAAGCATGGGATGAACTTATTGCTTCACGTAATGACATGATGAAAAAGGGTGAAGAAACTCTTAAATATATGGAAGAAACAGGACGTAGAGGTATTGTTCTTGCCGGTCGTCCATACCACGTTGATCCTGAAATCAACCACGGTATTCCTGAAATGATTAACTCATATGGTCTTGCTGTTCTTACAGAAGATTCAGTTTCACATCTTGCTGATGTTGAAAGACCTTTAATTGTTTCTGACCAGTGGATGTATCACTCACGTCTTTACAAAGCCGCAAACTTTGTTAAAACAAGAGATGATCTTGATTTGATTCAGTTAAACTCTTTTGGTTGTGGTTTGGATGCAGTTACAACAGACTGTGTAAGTGATATTCTTACAAAATCAGGAAAGATTTACACAGTATTAAAGATTGATGAAGTTAACAACCTTGGTGCTGCAAGAATCAGAGTTCGTTCTTTACTTGCTGCAATTAGGGAACGTAGCGAAAATCATTTTGAACGTTACATTCAGCCTTCATCATTTAATAAAGTTGAATTTACTAAGCAGATGCGTGATGACAATTATACTATTCTTTGTCCTCAGATGAGTCCAATTCATTTCACAATGTTACAGGCTGCATTTAATGCTTGCGGATATAATTTTGAGGTAATGGAAAGTAACAAATCATGTATTGACACTGGTTTAAAATATGTTAACAATGATGCATGTTATCCTTCTCTTATAGTTGTTGGTCAGATAATGAATGCTCTTCTTTCCGGCAAATATGATTTGAGCAAAACTGCCGTAGTTATTTCTCAGACAGGTGGTGGATGTCGTGCTACTAACTATATTGGATTTATAAGAAGAGCTTTGGAAAAAGCCGGTATGTCCCAAATTCCTGTATTGTCATTAAGTTTAAGTGGACTTGAACATCATAGCGGTTTCAAAATCACTCCAAAGCTTGCACTAAAAGCTGTTGAAGCCTGCCTCTATGGTGACTTATTTATGCGTGTTGTTTACAGAACAAGACCTTACGAAGTTAATCCTGGTGAAACTAATGCTTTACATAAAAAATGGGAATACAAGCTTTGCAAAGAGCTTTCAGATAATAGTTTTGGGATTCATCGTTTCAAGAAGAACATGAAGAAGATTGTTGAAGAATTCGATGCTATTCCTGTAAAAGATATTAAGAAACCTAGAGTTGGTATTGTAGGTGAAATTCTTGTTAAGTTTTCTCCTACAGCTAACAATAACTTAGTTGAATTGCTTGAATCAGAAGGTGCTGAGGCTGTTATGCCTGACCTTGTTGACTTCTTCCTTTATGGATTTAGAAATGCAACATTTAAAGTTGAAAAATTAGGTTTTGACAAGAGTATTATTAGAATGAATAATCTTGGAATTAAAGCTATTGAATGGATGAGAGGTTCTGCAAAGAAAGCTCTTATAGAAAGTAAGCACTTTACTCCTACTGCTGATATTTGGGAAATGAGTAAAATGGCTGAAGATGTTGTTTCAATAGGTAACCAGACTGGTGAAGGATGGTTCTTAACAGGTGAAATGCTTCACTTAATCCACGACGGTGTTCCAAACATTGTTTGTACACAGCCTTTCGCTTGTCTTCCTAACCACATCGTTGGTAAGGGTGTTATTAAGAAACTTCGTGCACAGCATCCTGAAGCAAACATCGTAGCCGTTGACTACGATCCTGGTGCCAGTGAAGTTAACCAGCTTAACCGTATCAAATTAATGCTTGCAACAGCAAACAAAAAGATTGGAAAGAAATAGGCTGGATAGGTTTAGAATCGAATAAATTGATATATTAGTATTTTAATATTTTATAAAAGGGCTACCGCGATGGATAGCCCTTTTATTTTTACATATCTATTTTTGTTGTCCACTTGCTTACATCCCAGATGTCTGTTGCCCATTCTTCATAGAAGTCCGGTTCGTGACACACCATTAAAACACTGCCTTTATATGTCATAAGAGCACGCTTTAATTCGTCCTTTGCATCTACGTCAAGGTGGTTTGTCGGCTCGTCAAGAAGAAGGATGTTGCTTTCTCTGTTTATTAGCTTGCACAAATAGTTTCTACTTATGCAATCATGATATTTATTTAATATCTTTTCAACTATATATTTTCAATCTGCCAGTCAATAGGTTCAACACCGTTAGCTTTTAAAAATTCGTTTGCCTTGCTGAAATGTTTGCAGCCAAAGAATCCCCTATATGCTGACAATGGACTTGGATGTGGTGCTTTCAAGACCAAATGCTTAGGATTAGTTAACATCTTAGCTTTTCTGCCGGCAGGTGCGCCCCACAAAAAGATAACTATAGGTCTGTCCTGAGCATTTACAGCTTCAATTACTGCATCTGTAAACTGTTCCCATCCTTTTCCCTGATGAGAGTTAGCCTGATGAGCTCTTACAGTAAGAACTGTGTTAAGCAACAACACTCCCTGGTCTGCCCATTTCTTTAAATATCCATTATTAGGAATATAACAACCCAAGTCATCATGCAATTCCTGATAAATATTTTTAAGTGAAGGAGGTATGTCGTTCCCCGGCAAAACAGAAAAACTCAAACCATGAGCCTGATGCACATTATGATATGGATCCTGTCCCAAAAGCAAAACTTTTACATCTTTAAGAGGTGTAAAATGAAATGCATTAAAAATATCATCTGCAGGTGGATATACCACTGTAGTACTGTATTCATTTTTTACAAACTCGAATAAATCTTTATAATATGGCTTTGAGAACTCCTTCTTTAAAGGCACAAGCCAATCGTTATCTATCATTGACATTTCCTATTCCTCGTTTCAATATTACATTCATTATTGATAATTAGTATTATTTTTCATATTATCCTTTGTTAAATTACACCCTAACCGGTGTATCTACATTATAACTTTGTCCTGTTACTTTCCTATTATTCTTTCCACAAATTCCTTATTGCAGAAAACTTTTACGGCATGTTTTCTCATTTCTATTTTAAAATGAGTATCAGTAACCATTTCTCCATCAACGTTAAAAGTGTATCTGTGATTGCTGTCAATAATCACTTTTCTTCCTTGATATTTCTTAATCTGTGGTGACTTTTCGTGCTTTGCACTTAGAAGTTTCACAAACAATGGCAAAATCTTAATCTTTGGCATTTTTTCCACAAAATATACATCAAATAATCCATCGTCAAGTGTAGCGTGGGGTGCCATTCTAAAACCTCCACCATAATATTGACCATTGCATATGGCAAGTATTGTGCATTGGTTTTCGAAACTTTGATTATCGTCTATCTGTACTTTTACTTTTTTGAATTTATATTTAATAAAAGTATACAAAATGCTGGCATTGTAGCGCTGGCTTACCGGAATCCATTTCTTCTTCCTAATCCATGAAATATTGTTAGCCACATCAGCATCAAGTCCTACACAGGCAACATTAATAAAATGTCTTCCATTAATAATTCCAAAATCAAAATCATGTATTCCGTCATCATATTGGCTAAGTGTTCTTTCAAAATCATTTCCACTGCCTGTTGGAATATTTCCAAGAATCTTGTTCTTAGAACCTGCCAACCCGTTTAGAACTGCATTTAAATTGCCATCTCCACCGACAGAAAAAACAACACATTCTTCATCAGGTATTTTTTTTGCAAACTTCTTTGCATCCCCTGCATTATGTGTATAGAATATTTTGTATTTAATTTTTTCTTTTGAACATTCCTTTAAAATCCTCTGTTCAAACTGATTTGTGTCTATTTTTCCACTGTTAGGATTAATAATAAAATAATATTTCATCTTTAAGTATCTACGTTTCTACAAACGTACCGGCACTCCCTTACCATCTAAATAATGTTTTAAATCATTAATTTCCAATTCTTTGTAATGGAATAATGAAGCTGCAAGAGCTGCGTCAGCTTTTCCCTCTGTTAATGCATCATAAAAATGCTCCATAGTTCCAGCTCCACCTGAAGCAATAACAGGAACAGAAACATTTTCAGCTATAATCTTTGTAAGTTCAATGTCATAGCCCTGCTTCACTCCGTCACAATCCATACTTGTAAGCAAAATCTCTCCTGCACCAAGTTTATCAACCTTCATTGCCCATTCAACAGCATCAATGCCCATATCCACACGTCCACCGTTCTTGTATATATTCCAGCCGCTACCATCTTCACGTCTCTTAGCGTCAATGGCAACTACAACGCACTGACTTCCAAACTTGTCAGCCGCTTCACTTATAAGATTAGGATTCATAATAGCTGATGAATTAATTGAAATCTTGTCAGCGCCCTCTCTTAAAAGTTCCTTAAAATCGTCCACAGTTCTAATTCCTCCACCAACAGTAAACGGAATAAAAACCTGTTCTGCCACTCTTCTTACCAAATCCGTAACAGTATGTCTATGGTCAGAAGACGCAGTAATATCTAAAAATACAAGTTCATCCGCTCCTGCCTTGTTATAAGCTTTTGCAACTTCAACAGGATCACCTGCATCTTTTAAATTCACAAAATTAGTACCTTTTACAACTCTATTGTTATTTACATCCAAACATGGAATAATTCTCTTTGTATGCATATTTCTCTCCCAAATCTATATTATAATGCCGCAAAATTCTTTAAAATCTGAAGTCCTACATCACCACTCTTTTCAGGGTGAAACTGGCATGCAAAAACATTACCACTTTCAACAGATGCATGAATATGTGTAACATAATCTGTTGAAGCCTTAACTATCTGCTCATCTTCTGCTTCCAAATAATATGAATGTACAAAATAAACATAAGACTGTTCTTCAATGCCTTTAAATAATCTTCCGTTATTAGTAAGTTCCAAAGAGTTCCATCCAATATGTGGAATCTTAAATCCCGGCTTGTCAGGTATTCTAAGAATCTTTCCTTTTAAAATTCCAAGTCCTTCCACTCCCGGAGTTTCATCACTGCTTTCGAATAAAAGCTGAAGTCCTAAGCATATTCCAAGAAAAGGTGTGTTATTTTCCACAACCTTATTGATTGTATCAATAAGATCATAATCTCTCAATTTCTCCATTGCATCTCCAAAAGAACCAACTCCCGGAAGAACTACCTTATCTGCTGAAAGAATAACATCCTTGTCTCTTGATACTACAGTATCTTCTCCTATATACTGAAATGCCTTCTCCACGCTTTTAATGTTGCCTGCATCATAGTCAATAATTGCTATCATTTATTCAGTCCCTTTCTCTAATGAATTGCAATCAAGCTCAAACCAAAATTCAACACCATCCGGTCTGTTAATTGCTCCACATTTTTTTTCGTGTCTGTCCATAATGGCTTTAACTATAGATAATCCTATACCGTTGCCACCATAAGCTCTTGTTCTTGCTTTGTCAACTTTATAGAACTTGATCCAAATATTATCAAGCTCATTTTCAGGAATATTTTTTCCTGTGTTAAACACAGACACTCTTACTATACCATTTTTTTCCTGAATTTTCACTTGGATTATTCTTTTTTCGTTAACATGGTTTAAAGCATTGCTTAAATAATTGGTTATAACCTCTTCTATCTGGAATTCATCTGCCCATACATAGATAGGTTCCATCTGATTAAATTCAATATTAACCTGCTTTTCATTAGCCTTAATTTGCATAGAATGAATTACACCAGCTATAACAGATGTAATGTCAAATCTTTCCATATTTACACTGCCATTACCAAATTCCAATTGATTTAACGTTAAAAGATTCTTAACCATCTTATTCATCTTGCCGGCTTCATCAATAATAACATCGCAGTAGTAATCCATATCCTCCGGATTATCACTTATACTTTCCTGAAGTCCCTCTGCATAACCCTGAATAAGTGCAATTGGTGTTTTTAATTCGTGAGAAACATTTGAAATAAATTCTTTTCTCATCTCATCTACTTCTTCCTTCTTTGCAATATCCTTGTGAAGTTGCAAATTGGCAGATTTAAGCTCTGAAATTGCCGTTTCCAGCTTATCTGACATTTCGTTCATACTTTCTCCAAGTACACCTATTTCATCATCTCTCTCATCTGCATATTTTACATTAAAATCAAGTTCTGACATTCTTTTTGAAATATCAGCTAACTGCAAAAGAGGCTGTGTATACTTTCTTGTTATCCCAATAATAATAATTGTTGTTACAAGAATAAGTGATATTCCAACACCTAAATAAAACTTATTTGCAATAGCTATACTTTCCCTAAAGCTTTCCACTGACATTCTTATAACTACGTAGTTTCCCGAAGATACACCTCCTGAAAGCTCATAGTATTGATTGGCAGAAAATCTGTCTACTGTAGATTGAATAGTGTATTTGTCATTTTTTTCTATAATCTTTGGCTCTTCCTTCTGCTTAGTATTACTGCCAAAAATCATATCCTTCCAACGGTCCGCAAGCATTTTTCCGGCACCGTAATCATAAATAGATTCCCCGGCACTATCAACTACAATCATAGTAGCTCCGGCTTTTTCACAAATATTATTCAGCGTTGAAATATTGTCGCTATCCTTAAGATTTTCATCATCTTGGATTATTTTTATAAACTCATTGTAAACTTTCTTAATAGAATCTTGCTTTGTTTTCTTATAATACTTGCTTAAGAAAAAGCTGCTAAATATACTAGCAGCAATCAGGGATAATCCCATGATTGCCACTATAATTACGGTCATCTTGTAACCGATGGTATGTTTCATTTTATTCTTATCTATATCCTTCATTAGTTAACCTCGAATTTGTATCCCATGCCCCAAATTGTAACTATGTATTTGCCACATTCTCCAAGCTTATTTCTTAGTTTTTTAACGTGGGTATCAATAGTTCTTGCATCTCCAAAATAATCATAATTCCATACATTATTAAGAATATTCTCTCTTGATAAAGCAATTCCTTTATTTTGTATGAAATATGATAACAATTCAAATTCCTTAAAACTAAGTTCAATAGGTTCACCCTTTACTGTAACAATATGAGCCGCCTTGTTTATTTCAATATCTCCAGCCTGTTCAATCTGATCCTGACCTATATTATTAGTTCTTCTAAGGATTGCATCAACTCTTGCCACAAGAATTCTCGGACTGAACGGTTTTGAAATGTACTCGTCAACTCCAAGTTCAAAACCAAGCAACTCATCACTTTCCTCACTCTTTGCTGTCAGCATAATAATTGGAACCTTAGAAATCTTTCTAATCTCCCTGCAGGCTTCCCATCCATCCATCTTAGGCATCATAACATCCAAAATAATAAGGTCAATATCATTGCTCTCCACGAACACATCTACAGCTTCTTCACCGTTGGATGCTTCCACTACTTCATATTGTTTTCTTACAAGAAAGTCTCTTACAAGCTTTCTCATTCTATCTTCATCATCTACAACAAGAATCTTTAATTGTTTCATAATATTCCTCCATAGCATTTTTAGATAATTGTATCTTTCCAATCATCCAGAGAAAATTTCATTGCAAACACGTTTATTTTTTCTCTGGGTGATTGTATTAATTATCTCTTATACATATATTAAATCAATAATCTGTGTATATTTAATGAACTACTCTGAATCTTTTTTGTTTTGCTCATCTTTAATGCATAGAATATATCCTATATTGTCAATTACATTTAAAATAAATCAAGCATATTATCCAGATATATTTCTTCCCTAACATTTATATGGTATTCAGGCTTTGTCATATAATACAATAAAAATTCTAATATCAACGCACTTCCAAGACTTCTGCCTTCAATTTTAAAGTTAGAAAATCCCATAGGAACATATTTATTTTCAATGTCACCTATGCTTATAAATCCCGGATTTTTCATTGCTTCTGAAAAGCGATACCCCTTTTCAGCGGTAGGTGACTTACATATATGCTCCTTTTGATTTTCTCCTAAGTTTTTTCGGCTTACAGCTTCGTAACAGTTCTTCCTATCCTTACATCCAAACCAACAACATTCGTTGCACAAAAATTCTACTTTATTTTTCTGAGTCTTAGTTAATCCTTCTAAATTTTCAAAATCTTTATTTAATCGAAAATCAGGTACAACATAACTAAATTCTTCCCTGTTAACTTCGCTTTTAAACTCTTCAAAATCCGTTATTACCTTTGTGGTTGATGATACAAAATAAAAATTTGGATACTTATTTTTCAAATAATTCAAAAGTAAATCAGAATATACAATTATGCCACTCTGCACTTTACTTTCCTTATAAAACATTTCACATAAATCGTTGCATCGCTTGTCTGAAAGATGCTCTTCTCTTAACAATGAATTGCTAAATGTAAGTCTCGGAGAAATATTGTATTCGTTCATAAGTTTTAATACGTCTTTAGCATTGCAATCTCCAAAACCTGCACGACCACCGCCCCAAAGACAGTCTCCTGGAGCACCGTATATTGAACCTATTTCACACCAATCATAAAAATACTCTCTATGTTCTTTAAATAGGGACAAAAACACACTATAAAAATCATAAAATTCAAACAAACCCGGAAGATGAAAATATATTGTCATTTTGTTCATTTATACCCTCTTATTCTAATCTCTAATTATAAATTATCTATTACTAAAAACTTCTATTTTTAATAATATATTTATTTTTAACAATCACCATTTTTCATCATCACTAATATTTGTATTTTGAATATTTTTCTCTTATCATTGATATATCCTCCTCTATTTTTTCTATGTTAGTTTCTTTTAAACTTTCTGGATATGTATCTGTTAATTCAACCCATTCTTTATCAAAATCATCATTTTCATTCAACGTAATTAACTTATTATTCTTCAAATATCTAAAACTATATTCAGCATAATTATCATAAACTTGTGCTGTATTCATCTCATCAGATTCTTGTATAATCGGACCAATAATTTGAATTACGTCAATATATACCTGACCATTTAAATCTTCTGCAAGTACATACAATTGTCCCATTCCCATTTTTATGTTTTTGATTTTTTCCTTCTTTTCCATATCAAAGTATGCATTTACTTTGTATGTTTTTATTCCTGAAAATCTATTCTGTATATTTTCTGAATTTAAAAGTTCAAACTCGAGCTTTTCTCCATTTTTTTCAATCAAATACAAGGACGCCATTTGACCCGACTCAACTTTTACATCAATTTTTAATTTTGCACCTCCTCTTGTTCTTTTACTGCCACCTATTACTATTTCAATTCCCTCTTTTGTAGTTAATTTTTCTATATTAACACTTTGGTATGAAAAAGATAGTGCTGAATTATTTATTCCTATTTTTTTACTCGATTCAAACGCCTTAATTGCTACTATCAAAGATATAATTGCCACACCCAAAGAGGCTATTGGTACAATCGACGTTAGAATATACTTTAAAATTTTTCTAGATGATTTAACTGTTTCTTTGGCTTTAGAATCATCTAATGTATTTTTGATTTCTTTAACATTTGTTTCGATTTTTTCTAAATTACTTTCAATTTTTTTAACCTTGTTATCTGTCATTTCTAAATTTTTTTTAATTTCACTAATCATCAGGTTATTATTTCTAGCCATAGTTCTCTCCCTCCTTTGATACTTAATTCTTATTGTAAGTATTGTTGTAATAATTTTATCATTTTATGCCATTTTGACAATGACATCTATTTATTTTTATGATATTATGAAACTCAACATTACAAATGACTAATTAAAGGAAGAAGAGGTACTACTTTTGAAAATTAATTTTGAATCACTTAGAAATATAATTCGTGATAGACACAACAAAAACAAAAATACATCTGATTCGGCAATATGCCTAAATGAATTTCTCAATCTCGAAGTTAACAGTGTTGAAGAAATAAGAAAGATGAGACAAGACGAATCTGCAAATTTTATTATGAGTTTGCAAAACTGGTTTTTAAGAAGAAATTTTACTTCGACTAAAATTTGCATTTCCATAGGTGACATTTTTTATGCAGATTTAGGAATCAATTATAAACCTGAATTTTCTTACCATCACCCCGTTGTCATTCTTGAAAAAATAGGTGGAATGTACTTAGTTGTTCCTGTTTCCACAACACCTGACAATATAAAAAACGCTTTCCATCCTATTGATAATCCAGATGGTAACAAAATGATGCGCAAAGTATACGGAAATGATATGGGTGACAAATCCGATGGATTTGAAAAAACAGGAGCCATTCTTTTGTCCGACATCAAAGTTATAAGTGCAGGGCGATTAATTTCCAAAAAGGGAAAACTTAAAAATATTAATCTTCAGGATTCGTTATTTAAAGAAATCAAAAACACTCTTTTTAAATTAGCTTTTCCTAAAGAAAATATCCGCTTATACAAAATTAATAATGAATTTACTTCTTTACAACAAAAATATACCGAACTGGAACATAATTATAATGTATTAAAAAATGAACATGATACTCTTCAACTTGAATATAATAAATTAATAGAAATTGATTAATTTATTTTTGTGATTGATTTTCTCTAAATTCTATGTTAGCATAATTATAGACGAAAGGTCGAATCAATAATGTTAAGCCGAAAGGGCAATTCAATAATAAAAGCTTATGTATGGTTATCCTTTATAACACGCGTAAGCTTTTATTTTTATCATTTTTCTATAACCTGCTTCACTAATTGCCATGCAACACTTCCTTCTCTCAATAAAGCCAACGCCTCTTCAAACTTAACCCATTTAACCGAATCAACTTCGCCTGATAATTTAAACTCTTTCTTTTTTACAGTTGCCTTGTAACCAAGCATTAGCATTTCTTTTTTCTCATAAGGATAACTTTTTATAAACTCTAAGCTTTCCACGTCCTGACCGATTTCTTCCTTCACTTCACGAATCACTGTTTCCTCGGCTGACTCACCCATTTTCATTATTCCTGCAACACATACATATTTGGTTGCTGAAACGTAGTTTTGTCTTAATAGAGCGATTTCATTATATTCATTTACAACGGCTGTGATAATACTTGTGGTAAACATATCCCACAAAGGTATATTACAATTTTCACAATAAGGTATTATTCCTTCATCTCCGATTTCTTTTCCGATAAGTCTTGAGCCACAATACGGGCAATAACAAAAATGCAATTTATGTTGCCTCCATTCTTTAATTAAATTTAGATATATTATACCACACTTTCCACTAAACAACATATTTCCTTCGCTTAAATATATTACTTACAGCACTATCCTTAGTTTGCCGAGTAAACTTTGCAAAAGTTGTTGACAAGTTTACTTGGCACATTATTTCATTACATTGAAAGAGAAAGGCGCTAGTTAAAACTAACGCCTTGTAAAGTCTGGGACTACTCATTATCTTTTTTAAAGAAAATTTTTAATAATTTCTATTGCTTCCATCCAGATAGATTCTGGACACTTTTCAACGAATCTTGCATTCCTTGCTCTTACGTCTAACATCTTTGCCTGATCCGCTAATATCACACCTTTTACACTTGTGGAATCGTCAAGGTTCACATGAAAAGGATGTGATTTATCAGTGTTTGTGATAGGACAAACCATAATTAATGAGCTATGCTCATTTAATAAAGTGTTGCTGACGACCAAGGCTGGTCGTCTTCCATTTTGTTTATGACCCTGCTGAGGGTTAAAATTCATAATAATAATATCACCTTGTTCAAAAGTTACCAATATTCATCACCTTTAGGAGCTCCTACATATACTTCTTGTGTACTTTCTACATAGATTTCATCAATTGGTTTTTGATAGAAAGCTTCTAACCTTTCTTGTAAATTAGTATATTTTGGATATTTAATTTTCTTAATAACCATTTCCCCATTGTATATGTTGATCTCCACATTGTCATTTTCTCTTAAATGCATTAAATTAGCTATTTCTTTTGATAATCGTAATCCTTGACTATTTCCCCATTTTTTTACAGCTGTTTGAGCAGTAAAGATTTTTTGTTCCATAGCATTTGACATTATATTAAATTCCTCCGTTTTTTCTAAAAAGTATATACAATGGTATATACATTATCAATAAAAAATTCATAACCTTATTTTTAGTATTTTTATAACGAGAAAATCTAGTTGAACAATACTAGCAATATGCTATAATGAACTGAAACAAGGAACTGAAAGTTAGATAAAACCTAACTGCCGGTTATGTTTGAGTTAAAAATAACGTCCTACACTTTGAACACGGCAAGGGCGTTATTTTTTTTGCATTAATGATAGCTAATACAAGTGTAAATACCATTTGCTCAGTATCGTTTTCACTAAACATTGCTGTTAGTGTTCCGTCAGCATCATTATCCCATTTTACTTCAAGGATAACTGTATTATCTGACCTGACAAAAACATTTACGTTATATAATATAATCTTTTGTGTTGTCTCTCCTAATCTGGCAACAGAAAGAGGGTGAGTTGTTTGTCATACACATTTATTTGTTAACTTTAACTTTTTTTGCCTTGCTCCATTTGCCATATCCTGATTTGTTATATGCTCTTACATAAATCTTGTATGTTTTCTTTCTTTTGAGCTTTTTAATGGTATATGAAGTCTTTGTGGTTGTTTTTGTTATTGATTTATTTCCACATACAGCCTTAACCTGATACTTTGTTGCAATACTTATCTTTCTCCATTTTACAGAGATTTTCTTTCTCTTGACGTTCTTTGCAAACGTTATCTTTGCCCTTGCAGGCTTAGTCATTTTTGTTTCCGTTTGTTTATTGGCTTTTCTCGTGGTTTCAACTGAAGGCTTTCTTACTGTGGTTGTTGGTCTATTCTGTGATGGAGTTGTTGTTATTTCAACCTTTTTAACGGTCCACTTGCCATCTGAATTCCTTACATATTCATAATTAACTCCATCTTCCTTTTCAATTTCTGTTCCGTCAGACAAAATCCAACCTGCAAGTCTTTTAGTTGATTCATCTACCTTTGACGAATGATAATCACAATTTTCACGTTTGCATACAATAATTAATGTGTCATATCCATACTTTAATGTTAATCCTTCATGTTCTGAATCAGGTTCTGTTTTGTATGTTTCTTCATTATGTCCCAAACGCTGATGATTCAACTTACTTATTGTTTTTCCTTTTTTTGCTATTTGTCCGCATACCTTGCATCTTTCATCACCGGTATATCCATCTTTCTCGCAAGTAGGCTCCTTAACATTTACAAGTTCTGTTTCACCGTGACCTTTTGCAGCCACTTCTCTTGTTTCTGTTTTATTACACTTTGTACATGTGTAAATGTCTTCACCTGTTTCCGTACAGGTAGGCTCCTTCTTGTGACTTGTAAACTGAAAGTCGTGTGCTGAGTAGTAGAGTTTCTTTGATGTTGACTTAACATCACCACATTCGCTACACTTCTCTACAGTGTATTCACTCTTTTCCTCACAGGTATCTACTTTTTGTGTTGTTGTAACATAATGATGTTCTGTTTTTGGAATGCTTTCAGTCCAGGTATAACCACAGGTTTCGCACGTTTTTTCAACCGTTCCTTCTTCAGTACAGGTTGCTTCCTTTATGACCTTAATATCACTGTCTTTTACTGTATGGCTTGCCTCTCCATCAACAACTGTATGTTCTGATGTATAATTCTTGCCATCGACAGTTACGCTTGCCTCATACTTTGTTACTGTTGCGTCACCACATTTTTTTTCTGAAACCTTTGTAACATCACAGTCTGTTCCAATGTATTTCCTGTCTACCATATGATAGAATTTATTTTTTTCATCATATTCAAATCCGTCATTTTCATATTCACCACATTTGCTACAAGTTCTATAGAATGTTGCCTTTCTACCATCCCATTTGATTGTGTGGTTCGTATAACTATGTCCCTTGTAGTCCATGTAGTCTATGTTGCTTATTGGTAAATTGGTTCTTGCATCTATTGGATGCATTTCATTTCCAAAATCTGCTTCTGAATATATAGCCCCCATTGTGAGCATTGTATCTGTTCCCCTAAGAACAGTTGTCATGTTAATGTTTTTGACCGCATCAACAGATGACGGGTTGTTTTTGGATTGTGGCTCCAACTCATACCATTTTCCACAAACCTTGACTGCATTCCATGAATGAACTCCTGATTTATATATTTCCACGGAGTCCAATTTTATTGTCTTTGCGAGGAAATTAAAGGCGTTTGCATATCCTGTACAGGTCGCCTTTCCTTCAACTAAGGCAGTATAAGCATCATCTATTGTTCTACCATCATCTGTTTTACCATATTTAATATATGACATAAATGATAAAATTCCCAAAACCTTTTCATAATCACTCATTTCATCAAGATTTGGCATTGTGGCAAGAAATTTCTTTTTAATTTCCTGCATTTTTACACGCTTTTCAGCGTATTCTTTTAAATCACTGTCCTTAAATCGGCTAAGGTCAAATGTTAACACTGTATACTTTTTTCCATAATTTCCATTTAAAGATTTTTCAGTGCAATCGAATGCATATATAAAATGCATAGCCTCATTATAATGTTTACTTTCTGGACCGTCTATTGTGTCAATAAAACTTCCACCTTTTACACTGTTCTTCCAATCCACATCTGCATCCAATGTTATTGAATATTTTACAATGTTTTCTTCTAAATAATACTTCTGAATCTGCTCTGCTTCCTCAAGCGATGTTACATAGTTTTCAAGAGTGTACGTATCACCTACATTTTCTAAAATTTTTTCTTCCATTTCTCCTGCATTTACATAAGACGGTATATTGATTCCGCTAAGTATCATACATGCAGATAAAGTTAATGCAATAAGTTTTTTTCTCATTCGCTACCTCCAAATTAAAATATAAATATGTTCGTGTTATGTTTATAGTTTATCGGTTACCATTTTTTTAACTGTAACTTTTATAAACTCATAAATGTTTCGGTATATCCCCTACCTTTATCCCTGTTTATAACTTTATGTTACCACAAACATACGTTCTTCACAACCCATTGTTAAAAAAAGTGTAAACAGAAATGAACGTTTTCACCCTGTTTACACTTTTAGTTTATGAGAAATTTTCTTTCATTTAATCGTCAACTTTCGCGCGCAGGAGCGGACTGCTTTCGCAAATGGAGCCGGCCCGCTTCGGGAGGACGACGGAGAGGTAGATGAAAATCTGACATAAATTATAGAAAGGGGTGTTTCTGTGGGAAGAAAACTCATCGCTTCCAATAAGAAGGCGAAACACGATTACTTTATTGAAAATACATATGAAGCGGGTCTCGTCCTCACTGGCACGGAGATCAAATCCGTACGTCAGGGCAAAGTAAACCTGAAAGAAAGTTACGCCCGGGTGGAACGGGGCGAAGTGTTTGTATACAGTATGAATATCAGTCCGTACGATCAGGGAAATATCTACAATGTCGATCCCATGCGGCCGAGGAAACTGCTTCTGAACAGAGCGGAAATCCGCAAAATCGACGGGATTCTGCAGCACCTTCGGTCACAACGCGGTCGCCCGCTTTCACGCCGGACAGGATCTGGACATTTTTTCCGTTGTCGGCTCCTACGGTCACTTCCTGTTTCTTGTACCCTTCCTCATCCAGTTGCAGATATACAAAGTAGATCCCTTGTTCCTCCGTCAATGCGGTGCGTGGAAGGGAAATTACGTTTTCCATTGGCGACGAGAGCAGGAAAACCTCTACGAATGAGCCGGGAATCACTTCACCTTTGTTATCGAACTCGAAGGTGACAGGCACGTAGAAAGAATTGTCTCCGGCAGTTTTCCCGAAAGACAGGAGTTTGCCGTTGAGCGCTTGCAGTTCGTATACCTTATTATTATAAGGAGTCTGGAAATTGGCGGAGCTGATTGTGCGGAGGTACGGGTAGTACTTTTCCGACACTTCGGCGCGGAGGAACAGACGGCGGTTCTGCGTCACGCTAACCAGTGGTTGTCCGATGGTCACGTAGTCCCCCTCTTTCACCAGTATACTTTTCACATAGCCTGCGATGGGAGCTGTGATATTTTGTCCGATAGCCGAATGGTTCTTCGAAAGGGCTTCGTAGCTGATGCGGGCGTTCACAAAGCAGTTACCATTGCGACCAACATGGCCGGCCGTGGTACGGATATCAAGCTGGATGACGAGGCTAAGGCTGCGGGCGGTTTAAAGAT
>OGXI01000975.1_pt1 | contig 24714 bp, 25 predicted proteins | sample 1576221 | NCBI WGS metagenome assembly OGXI01 (sample SAMEA3541523, study PRJEB24748) | human gut metagenome | biome: human gut; feature: human-associated habitat; material: faeces | place: China | collected 2012
GAAGAGACACGGAATCCGATGCAGACATTCAGCCGGAAGAAATGCTCACATTTTTTTCCAACGAATGTCCATCTGCATTTCCACATGAAATCCCCAAGTGTGTTTCTTATAATATTACTTATCACCGCAAAAGCGGTATATGCTTATCGTGGCAATTTCTTTTTGCGTTGATGCACGGTTTATTTTACAAGAACCTTGACGAATTTTTTCTTGCCGCGTTTTACGACAAGACCGTCAGCACCGAAGGAATCAGCGCTGTAGGTGGTCTTGATATCGGTGACCTTTGCATCGGCAACGCTTACGCCGCCCTGCTCAACGGCACGTCTTGCATCAGAGCGGGATGGAGCAAGCTCTGTCTTCACGAGAAGTGCAAGGATGTCGAGATCGCCGTCTGCAAAGTCAGCAGCCGAAAGCTCTACGGTCGGCATGTGTGCGGAATCTCCGCCGCCTGCAAAGAGTGCATGGGATGCCTCGCGTGCCTTGGTGGCTTCCTCCTCGCCGTGTACCAGTTTGGTCAGCTCAAAAGCTAAGATCTCTTTTGCCTGGTTTAATTGCGCGCCTTCCCAGCTCTCCATCGCGTCGATCTCCTCGAGGGGGAGGAAGGTCAGCATACGGATGCATTTTAAGACATCGGAGTCAGACACGTTTCTCCAGTACTGGAAGAAATCGAACGGGGAAGTCTTCTCCGGATCAAGCCATACGGCGCCGGACTGTGTCTTGCCCATCTTCTTGCCCTCGGAATTAAGGAGCAGGTTGATCGTCATGGCGTAAGCGTCTTTTCCGAGCTTACGGCGGATCAGCTCTGTACCGCCGAGCATGTTGCTCCACTGGTCGTCGCCGCCGAACTCCATGTTGCAGCCGTATTTCTGGAATAAGGTGTAGAAATCGTAGCTCTGCATGATCATGTAGTTGAACTCAAGGAAGCTTAAGCCTTTTTCCATACGCTGCTTGTAGCACTCCGCGGTCAGCATGCGGTTTACGGAGAAATGAGCGCCGACCTCGCGCAGAACATCAATGTAATTTAAGTCCATCAGCCAGTCTGCGTTGTTGACCATGAGCGCTTTGCCGTCGGAAAAATCAATAAAGCGGCTCATCTGCTTCTTGAAGCAGTCGCAGTTGTGCTGGATGGTCTCCGGTGTCATCATCTGGCGCATGTCGGTACGGCCGGACGGATCACCGATCATGGCAGTACCGCCGCCGATTAAGGCGATCGGCTTGTTGCCTGCCTGCTGGAGGCGCTTCATTAAGCAGAGCGCCATGAAATGTCCGACATGCAGACTGTCTGCAGTCGGGTCAAACCCAATGTAGAAGGTTGCTTTTCCGTTGTTGATCAGTTCTTTGATCTCTTCTTCGTCTGTTACCTGCGCGATTAAGCCGCGGGCAACTAATTCATCGTATAATGTCATGATGTCAGTTCCTTTCTTTGTGGTTGTATTTGTGGTTGTCTTTTTCTGGCGGCGGTACAACAGCCGGACGGAGCCGGACCTTTGCTGCCGCACAAAAAACCCCCGTCCTTCAAAAAGGACGAGGGTATAAACTCGTGTTACCACCTTTGTTCACAGACCATTCACATGGTCTGCCTCTGCGAGTGTCCGACAACACTCAGGCGCTTGTAACGTGCGCCGCTACGTCACAGCCTACTATCGCATCGCCGCAAAAAGAACGGTCATGCAAATTGGGTGTGAAGCTCGGGGATGTATTCGTAATAAGCTTTCCGTGCACCTCTCATCAGCCGGTTGCTTTCTGTTCGTTCCGCTTATTCTTACTTCTTCCCGTCAAAGCCTGTGTTCTGCTCCGATTAACGCCATTATAGACGCGTCCGCGCGCATTTGTCAACCGGAAAATAAATATTGTGTATAATTGCGAAACTTTTTCCCAATAATACCAGCATAGAAAAAAATAAGAAAAGAGGTAACAACGATGGTATTAAGTGAAAAAGAGACAGCGGCGATCAAGGATCTTCAGACCCAGGAGAAAACCTGCGTGGAGAAGTATTCCAGATACAGCAAGGAGGCAAAGGATCCGGTTCTTGTGAATTTGTTCACCGATCTTCATAAGAAGGAGCAGCAGCATTTTGATTCGCTGGGACAGGTGTTAAACGGTACCGTACCGAACTGCAACTGTAACGACAGCGACGGAAAGAATTATAACCCGACCGCCACCTACTCTCTCGCGGAGTCCGAGGACAAGAAAAACGACTGCTTCCTTGCGACTGACTGTATCGGTACCGAGAAGCTGGTGTCTTCCGAGTATAATACCGACGTGTTTGTGTTTGCAGACCCGGGCGTCCGCAAACTACTCGCAGACATTCAGGTGGAGGAGCAGAATCATGCGGAGATGCTCTATAAGTATAAGACCGTCAACAGTATGTCATAAAGCAGATAAAGTATCATGTATAAGAGAAGTCCCGGTGCAAAGAGTTCCGCACGCGGGGCTTTTTTTATGTAATTAGGAAACTTCGTTCCTATTACATAAAAAAGCTCCAGAATGCAGCAGAATCCCGTCTGCCACCTTGAAATTTGCGCCATGACTCTTTAAAATAGAAGTAACGGATAGAAATACGTTCCAAACAGCGATGTTGAAATCGAGTCAGGAGAAAGGTTGGATTCTGTATATGAGTGAAAAAGCAAACGTATACTTTTCAAAAGAAATCAGTCCGGAGAAGGTATTAGAGATGTATCAGCTTCTCGGGAAGAAGCTGGACGGCAAAGTGGCGATCAAGCTTCACTCCGGTGAGGCGGGGAACCAGAATTTCTTAAAACCGGAATTCTGGAAGCCGGTCATTGATTATGTTGGTGGTACCGTTGTGGAATGCAACACCGCATATGAAGGAGAGCGGAATACAACCGCCAAGCACAAAAAGACGCTGGAGGCACATGGATGGAGCCGGTACTTTAAAGTCGATCTTCTGGATGCGGAGGGACCGGATCTGGAGCTTGCGATCCCGAACGGCAAAGTCATTCAGAAGAACTTTGTAGGAAAAGACCTTGCGGATTATGATTCGCTTCTGGTTCTCTCCCATTTCAAGGGACATCCAATGGGGGGATACGGCGGAGCGCTCAAACAGCTTTCGATCGGCATTGCATCTTCCGCCGGCAAGGCATATATTCATGGTGCAGGAAAGCCGGAAGATATCTGGACGGCAGACCACGACTCTTTCCTGGAGTCTATGGCGGATGCGGCATCTTCCGTTGTCGATTACTTTAAGGGGAATGCAGTTTACATCAATGTCATGAAAAATATGTCGGTTGACTGTGACTGCTGTGCAGTGGCGGAGGATCCGTGCATGGAGGATATGGGTATCCTGATTTCGACAGATCCGATTGCAATTGATCAGGCATGCCTTGATCTGGTCTATGCGAGTGACGATCCGGGCAGAGATCATCTGCTCGAGCGAATCGAATCCAGACATGGCGTACACACCATCGAGGCAGCCGCAGCCTTAGGTTTCGGAACCCGCGAGTACGAACTGATCACGGTTGCCTAGACCGGGAATCAGCGAGGTGACGAGGCAGATATGGCTTCATTAAAAAAAGATACCGCATACTATCACCTTCCGGGGCTGTTTGAATTTTATGAATTGTATCGCGTGTTTCTGCCGCTGTTTTATGAGCACAGGGAATATTTTTACGACTGGTGCGACATCGGATCGATCTATGGCGCACCGGCGGACTGTCTCTGGGGAGGCGGACGCGTCGGGTTCGGGGATCATGACCCTGCGGAGGTTCTGGCGCTGCTACGGGAGTACGGAATCTCCGCCCGGCTGACGTTCAGCAACTCTCTGTTGCGGGAGGAGCATCTCTCGGACCGGAAATGTAATGACCTGTGTGCCCTGTTTGAGGAAGGTGGGGATCAAAGAAACGGTGTGATCGTTCACTCGGATCTGTTGCTGGCGTATTTGAAGCAGCAGTATCCGGGGTTCTACTTTGTCTCCTCGACCACCAAGGTTCTGACGGATTTTGAGGATCTTTGCGGGGAGATCAACCGGGAGGATTTCCGCTATGTCGTGCCGGATTTCCGGCTGAATAAGGCGTTCGCGCAGTGGGATACGCTGACCGGATGGCAGAGGGACAAAGTGGAATTTCTGTGCAATGAATGCTGCTGGTTTGGCTGCAGGGACAGGAAGCGCTGTTACGAAGCCGTCAGCCGCAAAAATCTCGGAGAAAGCGGCGAGGAGCATTACTGCGTGGCTCCGGATGCAGAGGACGGCTATCTGTTTTCCAAAGCGATGGCTAATCCGGGATTTATCGGTACAGACGCCATAAAAAATATCTACCTGCCCATGGGATTTTCCCAGTTCAAGATCGAGGGGCGGGGACTTGGCAGTGCGCTGATTCTGGAGTTCCTTCTCTACTATATGACGAAACCTGAGTATCAGCTGCACGTCAGGGAAAAAATTTATCTGGACAATATGCTGGATCTGTTCTGAGCGGCTGCGATAGAGCAGCAGCAATGGGCGGCAGGCGGGAAATGGCACTGTTTTTCAAAAAAACAGTGCTTTTTTTGCGGGAAGATGTTAAGATGGTCAGATAAACACAAAAGAGATCTTATAGAAGGAAAAAAACTTATGAAGTTAGCAGAATTTAAGGAAAAATATATCGGAGACCGGGCGTTTTATAAAAGATATTTATATCTGGCGCTGCCCATGATTGTACAGAATGCGATCACGAATCTCGTCAGCTTTCTGGATAACATCATGGTGGGACAGCTCGGCACGGAGCAGATGTCTGGGGTTGCCATCGTGAACCAGCTCATTTTTGTATACAATCTGGCGGTTTTCGGCGCGGTTTCGGCAGCCAGTATTTTCGGGGCGCAGTATTACGGCAAGGGAAATCACAAGGGACATATGTATTCCTTCCGATTTAAGTTATATGCGGCGCTGCTTGTGACGGGGCTTACCATTCTGTTGTTTTTAACGTGCGGGGACAATCTGATCTCGCTTTATCTGACGGATACCGCCGGAGACGGGGCGACGGATGTGGCACTTGGGTATGGACTCCAGTATCTTGGGATCATGGTAGTGGGACTGGTTCCGTTTGCAGTCAACCAGGCGTATGCGACGAATATCAAGGAGACGGGACAGACAATGGTGCCGATGGCTGCGAGTTTTGTCGCTGTGGGAAGCAATGCGCTGTTAGATTATCTTCTGATCTTCGGAATCGGACCGTTCCCGGAGCTTGGTGTTGCCGGCGCCGCGCTTGCGACGGTGATTGCACGCTACATTGAGGCGTTCATCATTATTGTCTGGGCGCACAGCCATACCGGACAGAATCTGTATTTAAAGGGAGCCTATACCGGATTTGGCATTCCGGGAGAGGAATTGAAGGCGATTATCGTGAAGGGATTTCCGCTGATGCTCAACGAGGTTCTGTGGGCGGCGGGTATGACAGCGGTCACACAGTGCTATTCCGTCCGCGGATTGGACGTTGTGGCAGGACTGAATATTGCGACGACGATCACAAACCTGTTCAACATCATCTATCTGCAGCTTGGTTCCTGCATCAGTATTGTGGTCGGACAGTATCTGGGCGCCGGCGAGCTGGAAGAAGCAAAGGACGCAGACAACAAAATGATCGTGTTCAGTGTGTTCTGCTGCGTGATCGTGGCAGGTCTTATGCTGGTGGTCGGAGGATTTTTCCCGCAGATCTACAATACGACGGAGGAGATCAAGGCGCTTGCGACAAGCTTTATCGCTGTATCGGCGATGATCATGCCGTTCTGTTCGTTCAGCCATGCGTCGTACTTTACGCTGCGCTCGGGCGGAAAAACGATGGTCACGTTTTTATTTGACTCGGTTTTCACGTGGATCGTTGTCGTGCCGGCCGCGTTTTTACTGGCACATTTCACGGGACTTGGCATTGTGGGCGTGTACTTTCTGGTGCAGGCGACCGAGCTGATTAAGGTGGTGATCGGATACCGCATGGTGCGGAGCAATGTATGGCTGGTGCAGATGGTGTAGCTGCCCGGGCGGAGAAAAAATCCGCGCAGAAAAGCAGTGATAAAATAACGGGAGCAGGTGAGACAGGATTTATGCCGGATATTATTATTGTAGAAGATAACAGGGAAATAGGTACGCTTTTATGTGATTTCCTCAGAAAAGAAAATTATACGGTCAGCCTTGCAGACACGGGAGAAAAGGCGCTTGATATTTTTGAACGGTACGGTGCTAATCTGCTGGTGCTCGACATCGGTCTGCCGGGAGTGGACGGTTTTTCTGTCTGCGTAAAGATCCGGGAGAACTCGAATGCGCACATCCTGATTGCCAGTGCCAAAACGGATAAGGAGAGCACATTAAAGGGGTTGCAGATCGGCGCGGACGACTATATTAGCAAACCCTACGATATTGATATTCTGCTTGCGAAGATCAACGGGATTTTTAAGCGGAAATATGCACTGGATGAAATCGTCTGCGACCATCTGCGGTTAAACAGTGTTACACAGACACTTACGGTCGATGGCATGCCGGTCAATGTCACAGAAAAAGAGTTTCAGCTGTTAAAGCTTTTGATAGAAAACAGGGGAACCACGTTGAAGAAGGAATATCTGTTCAACCGTATCTGGGGCAGCGACAGTGAGTCTGAGATGCAGACGCTTACTGTCCATATCAAATGGCTGCGGGAGAAAATCGAGCAGGATCCGAAAAATCCAAAACATATTATTACGGTCTGGGGGACAGGATACCGGTATGAAGCATTATAAAAAATTGGCGGCGGGGGTTCTTGGCATAGAACTTTTTTTCATCATGGCGGCGAATGTGTTCTATTATATGGCAGCAGTGACCCGGGAACCGCGTATTGAGAGAGCGCAGGAAAAAACAGATACCATCTATAAAATTATTTACACACAAACAGACTACGGAACATGGATTTTCATGGATATCGTCCTGGGAATCATGTTTTTGTTGTCTGTTTTTTTCGTATGTTACGTTGGAGAGAAAGTGATAAGACCGTTTCAGAATATGCAGAATCTGACGGAGGAACTGGCAAAAGGAAACCTTTCTACGCCAATCAAGGCAGAGAAAAGCAGGTTCTTCGGCAGATTTCTCTGGGGAATGGATATGCTGCGGGATACGTTAGAGAGCAACAGGAAGAAAGAACTGGAGCTGCAAAAAGAGAAAAAGACCCTGGTTTTATCGCTGACGCATGATATCAAGACTCCGCTGTCCGCCATCCGCCTGTACACAAGGGCTTTGGCGGAAGGTTTGTATACAGAGGAAGATAAACGTATGGAAGCATATCGGGGAATTGAGAAGAATGTAACAGATATTGAGGAATATGTGAATGAGATTACCGTTGCATCAAGGGAGGATTTCCTTTCTCTGACCGTAAATCTGACGGAAGTGTATCTGTCAGATGTGATAGAAGCAATCAGGAAACTTTATATGGATAAATTCGGCAGTCTGCATACGGTATTTGAGATGGAACCCTATACGGACTGTCTGCTAAAAGGTGATGCAGACCGATTGATCGAAGTGATGCAGAATCTTTTGGAGAATGCATTGAAATACGGAGACGGGAAAAGGATTATTGTTTCTTTTTCGGAGGAAGAGGACTGCCGGCTGATTACAGTCACAAATTCCGGCTGTACATTAAAACAGGAGGAACTTGTGAATATATTTGATTCATTTTACCGCGGAAGTAATGTTGAAACGGCAAATGGTTCCGGACTTGGACTGTATATCAGCAGACAGCTGATGCATAAGATGGATGGCGAAGTGTATGCAGAGATCAGAGACGATGATTTCTGTGTGACGGTAGTTGTGCGGAAGGCATAACGGGCATTTAAGGATTGTTTAATAAATTCTCCTGTAAGATGAGTACATCAAATAAAGGTGAGGAAAACAAGGAGGAAAATCCTCTGCTCACCAGAGGGTTCGCATTTTCCTTCGGAAAACAAGGAGGATTAGATGTTTTTTCGTATTTTGAAGAAAGACTTAAAAAGAAAAAAGGCGATGAATGCCGTTATGCTTTCCTTTATTCTGCTGGCGACAATGTTTGTGGCGAGTGGAATCAGCAATGTCGTTTCTGTCACGAACGGAATCGACTCTTATCTGGATAAGGCGGGCATCGGAGATTATGTTGTAATCTCTATGGGAACGGACAGCGGGGCGGCACTGGATGAGATGTTGCGTACGGAGGAGAAGGTCATAGAATACCGCACGGAGCCGGTTGCCTGGGGCGACAAATCCAATCTCAAGGATGTGGACGGAAAAGAACTGGAGGCTAAGAACTCGGTGGTCTACCAGGCCATAGAAGACAGCCGGCTCAAATTTTTTGACAAAAACAATGAGCAGATTACGAAGATTGAACCGGGACATACCTATGCAACCGGAGATTTTATGGAAAAGAATCACCTGAAGCCGGGCGATCAGATTACCATCACGCATCATAGCGTATCGTTTTCTGTGACGTTAGACGGCATGGCAAAGGATGCGCTACTCGGATCCAGCATGATGGGAAACAGCCGTTTTCTGTTTAGCAAAGCGGAGATTGAGCAGCTGCTTTCCGATGACAGTATCCGCAATGGATATCAGGGTCAGATCTGTTACATTGATCTGGCAGATGATACCTCACTGTCTGATATTGCATCCCTGATAGCCGGGGTTCCGGAGATTACGTTTTCCGGAACGCGTTCCATGATAAAAATGTGTTATGTCCTGGATATGATCGTGGCATTCACGATGTTAGTCCTTAGTATCTGTCTGATTCTGGTATCATTTGTGGTGCTGAAATTCTCCATTACATTTACGATTTCGGAGGAATTCCGTGAAATCGGAGTGATGAAGGCAATCGGAATCAGCAGCTTCAAGATTCGCAGTCTGTATCTGGCAAAATATCTGATGCTGGCAGTGGCAGGAGCCGTTGTGGGGCTTTTGCTCAGTATTCCGTTTTCTAATCTGCTGCTGCGGTCAGTCAGCAACAACATCGTGCTTGAAGCGGACAATCATTTTGGACTTTCTGTGCTTGGAGCGGTTCTGGTCATTGTTGTGATTCTTCTTTTTGCATTCCGGTGTACCGGTCTGGTGAAGAAGTCTTCCCCTATCGATGCAATCCGCTCCGGTCAGACAGGGGAGCGTTACAAGAAAAAATCGTCTGTCCGGCTGGGGAAAAGTCATGGAAGCACGAGTATGTTTCTGGCAGTCAATGATGTGCTTAGTGCGCCGCGGCGGTATGCAACGATTGTGATTACGTTTTTTATCTGTACCCTGTTTGTGCTGGTGTTTGTCAATCTCATCTCAACAATGCGGAGTGACACATGTATCACGACATTCGGATCCCGGAGTGATCTGTATTATACCGATCTGGCGGAAGCGATGAGCAGTATGAATCCGGACGGGTTAGAGCGGGTCGAGAACTATCTCAGGGATACGGAAAATCTGCTGGAAGCGAATGGAATGCCGGCAAAGATGTGTGTGGAGGCGCAGTACAAATATAAGGTGCGTGTGGATGGAAACGATTATTCTATCGTCTGCGAGCAGGGAATTGATGTCGGTGCGGCAGATTATGAATACACGGAAGGTATTGTCCCACAGAGCAGGAACGAGATTGCGATCACACCGACGATTTCAAAACTGACGGGGGCAAAAATGGGAGATACGGTAACAATTGATTTTGGAACCGAAACGCTGGATTGTATTGTAGTGGCATACTTCCAGAGTATGAATCAGCTTGGAGCCGTGATACGGCTTCATGAGGATGCACCGACGGATTTTTCCTATATTGCAAGTCTGATGTCCTATCAGATTAACTTTACCGATCATCCGTCTGCAAAAGAGGTTGAGATCCGCAAGGATAAGATAAAACAGCTTTTCGATAATGATAAGGTAATGAATGCCGCAGAATACTGTGATGACTGTATGGGAGCGGCGTCAACGATCGAATCCGTACAGTATCTTCTGCTTGGGATTACACTCATTGTGGTGCTGCTGGTGTGTATTCTGATGGAACAGTCATTTCTTGCAGATGAGAGAAGCCAGATTGCAATTTTAAAGGCGATTGGCTTTTCAAATAGCAGAGTGATAAGATGGCATGTGATCCGATTTGGCATAGTCACGCTTGCGGCGGTATTTCTGGCGGGAATCTGTTCCATTCCTGCAACGTATCTGATTGGAAATCCGATTTTTGGCATGATGGGGGCGGTAGAGGTTTCTTATGTCATCAACCCGTGGAAGATTTTCCTGTTGTATCCGGGAATCATTTTCCTTATGACGCTTCTGGCATCGGGAATCACGGCATTGCAGATCCGGACAATTAAGAGCAGCGATACTGCAAATATAGAGTAAAAATAAAATGGAGGAACATCATATGGCAGCATTACTTTGTGCAAAGGATCTTTGCAAAACATATGTAATTGATAAAAGGCAGAATAACGTATTAAAAAATGTAAATCTTGAGGTAAACGAGGGGGAGATGGTGGCGATCATGGGACCGTCCGGCTCCGGAAAATCTACACTTTTGTATGCCATTTCGGGCATGAACCGGGCAACGAGCGGACAGGTGCTCTTTGAGGGGCAGGATCTGACGAAGCTTGGAGAAAAAGATCTGGCAAAGCTCCGTCTGGATGAAATGGGATTCATTTTTCAACAGATGTATATGATGAAGAATCTGACGATTCTGGATAACATCGTGCTCCCGGCAGTGGAAAGCAGGAAATCAAAGGAGAGCAGGGAAGAGAAGCAGGCAAGAGGCGAGCAGCTGATGCGTAAGCTCGGAATTATCGAAATTGCAGATAATGATATGAACGAGGTGTCCGGCGGACAGCTTCAGCGGGCATGTATATGCAGAAGTATGATGAACCGTCCCAGACTGTTGTTTGCGGATGAGCCGACAGGTGCATTGAACCGCACGTCCTCCAATGAGGTTATGGATGAACTTGTGAAGTTAAACGGCGAGGGGACAACGATTGTCATGGTGACGCATGATGCGAAAGTTGCCGCAAAATGCGGCAGAGTTCTCTTTATCGTAGACGGCAATATCAAAGGGGAGTATACCAATTTGAAAAATATTACCGACGAAAAGGAACGGGAAAGAGGACTGAATAACTGGCTGCTGGATCTGGGATGGTAGCAGATTCCTTTTAAAAGTGTGTTACCGCTTTTTTATGCTAAGATAGAGGGAGAGCAGCAGTGTATGGAAAAACAGGCACATACGGCAGAGGAAGGAAAACAGAAGATGGATGAATTTGAAAAAGAATGTCAGCTCATTATATTTATGCCGCAACAGCGGCGAAATACGGAGATCCGCTGGGACCAACCTATGACATGTTGCGCAGAACGAAGAACTGCCGGGAGATTATCGAATCCGCTTCCAGACCGAATGAAAATCTGGACAAACGATTGACGTTCGACGGTTTTCAGGCGTGGTATCTGGAGCGGGCAGGGCTTTTAGGGGAATAGCGTGGAAAGGGATTTATTATGATCAGCAGATTACAGAGTGAATACACAGGCAGGGTTGCCGAGATATGGTTAGAGGGTAATTTAAACGCCCATTGTTTTATTCCGGCTCAATACTGGAGGGATAACTTTGAACTGGTAAAGGAACTGTTGGGACAGGCAGAGGTTTACGTATATGAGGATGATCGGCAGATACAGGGATTCATCGGATTAAATGATGAATATATTGAGGGTATTTTCGTTTCTGATGAGATGCGGTCGCAGGGAATCGGAAAACTTTTACTGGATTTTGTGAAAAACAGAAAAGCAAAGCTAAGCTTAAATGTGTATCAAAAGAACACACGGGCGATCCATTTTTATCAGCGGGAAGGCTTTGCGATCCGGTGTGAAGGGGTGGATGAAGCTACCGGTGAAAAGGAGTATGTGATGACGTGGGAAAATTTCTATAATCAGAGATGATGGAGGGGTGTATGGTACTTGATTTTTACTATTTTTCATATCAATGTCCGTTGAATGACAACATGATCCGGCTGTTAAATGAATATCGGGATAAAATAGATATCAATCTATATGACATTTCCAACAATCATTTATTGGCGGGGGAAATGAAGATGTTTTTTCCCACACTGATTGTTCTGGATAAGAAAAAAAGATACTATAGTCCGCTCAGGAAGTCTTTTCTGGAGCAGGCAGCAAACGGAATATATCCTGAGGAGAAGCCTTTTTTGCCAACGATATCCCGAACCTTCATCAAAGGGACGGTAGAACAGCTTTCCTTAGACAATTTCGATATCGCCTGTGATTGCTGTGGAGACAAAACGTCTGAAAACTATAAAAAGAAAATAGAATTTCTGAAACAGTATGATTTGGATATCTATGGTTTTATTCATAAAAACGGGAAGGGAGAGCTCGTTGGCGGTGTGGAATACCTGCCTGCGAAGGTCATTCCATACGACATTCCACATGATGATGATACGGCGTTTCTGACTTGTGTATACATGACGGATGCAGCCTATGATTATAAAAGTGCTCCCCTTATGGAACTGGAAAAATATTTAGCGGGCGAATATAAAAGAATCCTTGCAATATCCGATGAGAAAGGCGTCTTTCCGAATGGGGATTTGGACTTTTTTATCAGCAATGGATTTCAGGATGAAGGTGTAATTTTTGAAGATGAAAATTATTGTAGATTACATTTGATGACGAAAAAACTGTGATGTAGAGGTTAAAGCAGCAGGTTTGAGGGCGGTGTCAGACGCTCCGTAGATTTCTCACAGACTGTATAGTAGAAATAGTGCAAATTTTGCATGATATTATACAAGAAATATGTGCAAATATATCGTATTATTGATAATATAGATTACGTTAACGTATAAGGAGCATCTGAGGAGAAAATATGGCAGCTGAAAGAAAAACATTGACACAGCTATTTGTGCCAATATGCGTAGAGACTTTATTTTATATGCTTTCAGGCATGGTTGATACACTTATGTTATCATCTGTAAGTGACCAGGCTGTGGGAGCTGTTGGAACAGCAAATACATATATAGGCGTTTTTATCATCATGTTCGGGGTAATATCATCAGGTATGGTAGCCGTTATGTCACAAAATATCGGAGCGGGAAGACCTGGAGTTGCATATCAGGCCAGACAGCTTGGACTTATGTTTAATGCAGTGATGGGTATCCTGATGTCTGTTATTCTTGCTGTTTTTTCTGGTGGAATACTTAGAATAGTAAGTATTGCCCCGGCTTTGTTTGAGCCGGCGGAAACATATCTTAAAATTGTTGGAGGCGCATGTTTTTTAAATGCACTGATTCCTATTTATTCCAGTTATCTGAGAGTGTTTGGATATACAAAGCACTCACTGATAGGAACGGTTGTTGGAAATCTCATTAATATAATACTTAATTCGGTATTTTTGTTTGTGTTTAACTGGGGAGTAATGGGAGTTGCCGCTGCCACAGTTATTTCAAGGGTTGTAAATCTAATGATTGTAGCAGGCATGGGCGCGGTACTTATAAAAGCAAAGCAGAGCCCGGAGCGGATTCCGCCCCGGAAGATACTTGCGCAGATCGTTAAGATAGGTTTTCCTTCTGCATTAGAAACAGCACTTTATAATGTGGCAATGACGCTGATAGTACGATTCATGAATCAGATGGATGCAGACGGAATGAATGTTACAGCACGTTCGTATACTATGCAGATAGCAAATTTCTCGTACTGTATAGGAGCTGCACTTGCACAGGCCAATGCTATTATGACTGGCTGGAGAATTGGGGCAAAGGAGTTTGAAGAATGTGACAGGGGTACGCGAAAAGCTGTGATATATGGTCTTATAACAGCAACGTGCTTCTCTGCGGCATTTGCAATGTCCGGACATTTTATCATTCATATATTTACGGATGACACACAAATGATAAATCTTGTGGTAAAGCTGTTGATAGTAGATATATTTCTTGAGTTTGGAAGGGTGACAAATCTTGTATATGGACAGGCGTTAAAAACCAGTGGAGATGCAATTTTCCCGGTTATTATGGGTGCGATATTTATGTACCTGTTTGCAGTTGGCGGAACGTATTTTCTTGGAATACATATGGGACTTCAGGCTGTAGGAGCATATATTGCCATGGCAGCGGATGAGTGTGCGAGAGCTGTTGGAATGGTGTTTAGATGGAAAAGTGGAAAATGGAAAAGTAAGAGTCTTGTAGAACTGTAGGAGAGAATATGTACTTTGAATTGAAGGAAAACAAACCACATGGCACAAAGGACGACCCATTTAGCACATATCATATAGAGAATGCGGGGCGCTCATTTCAGATACCGGTGCATTGGCATGATGAATTTGAAATTATATATGTAAGAAGCGGTTTTCTGACGGTAAGTATATCCGGAGAGAGCTATATTGGAAAAACAGGGGATGCGTTTGTGGTGTCGCCGGGCAATCTGCATCTTATGGGAGCACAGACCGGTACTGTGGATTATTATACCTTCCTATTTCCGTTAAAGTATATATCTTTTCGTACAGATGACATGTTAGATGAAAAATTGCTTGAACCATTAAATAGCGGTCACTTGATGATATGTCCAAGAGTAAAGGATACAGCAAAAGAACTGTGTGAACAGCTGATTGAGATATATGAGGCAAAAAAGGATGAAAGTGAATCGAAAATAACGACACAGGTCAGGACAAAAATAATTCTTTTACAATTTATTCTTGAAATGTGGAAGAAAGGATTTGTAATAGAAAATGATACAAGTGGCAGAAATACAGTAGAAAAAGAGATGGTTTCCTATATACAGCAGAATTTTACAGGAAAGATATCGCTGAGGGAATTTGGGGAACAGTTTCATCTCTCGGAAAAATATATATCGAGGTATTTTAAGGAACATTTTCATATTACACTGTCACAATATGTAACATACCTGCGGTTGGAGCATGCAAAGCAGCTGTTACAGGACACCGATATCCCGGTTACAGATGTAGCCATGCAGAGCGGGTATCAGAATGTAAGCTATTTTATCAGAAGTTTCCAGAAGGCATATGCGGTATCACCGCTGAAATATAGAAAAAACAATTATAGCAGATAAATTGATACAGGAAGCGCAGCAGAGTTTCTATGATGCCACGATCATTGATAAATATACGATCGGGTGCAAGAATAGCAGCCGGTCCGGCGGCTATAGGAAGGACAGGTAAGGTGGGAGTCGAAAAAGAAAGATACTTTTTTCCATATAACGTTTAAAATAGCTTGATTCCATCCCCAAAACAACATATCATGTACATAAAAGCAATCGTGAAGAGGACAGGAAAATATGAGCGCAGAAATGATAAATAACCATAAAAAAGTGGTGTTTCTGGATGTGGACGGCACGATGGTCAATGACCGGGGAGAGATACCGGAATCTGCCAAAGAGGCGGTCCGCAGGGCGAAGGCGAACGGTCACAAGATGGTCGTCTGTACCGGAAGAAGCCGTTTCCAGATTCATGATGAGCTGTTGGAACTTGGGTTTTCCGGGATTGTCGGCGCGGCAGGCGTGTTTGTGATCGCCGATGGGAAGGAAATTTATCACGCATATATTGATGAGGCGCACAGGAAGATCGTTTACGATTATCTGGAGGGCAACGGATTCCTGTTTTGCTATCAGGCGGACGACGGTGTGGTGCTGAACCGCCGCAGCAGTGAGGGAATCTTAGAGATCTACCGAAAGATGGGGATGAGCGAGGAGCGCCTTGTGCGTCTCACTGGAAACATGCATCTGACGGAAGAGCCTTGGAAGAATCCGAAAAATGAAAAGCTTCTATATTATAATGCGCCGTTTCCGGTGGCGAAGGTACATGCGGATCTGGAGCCTTATTTTGACACGGTGGCGATCAGTCTGGAAGGTATGGGAGAATATGCGGGCGAGATTGGCATCAACGGAATCAATAAGGCAACGGGCATGGAGCGCTATCTGAATGCGGCCGGCATTGCGAGAGAGGATTCCATTGCCGTGGGAGACGGTCCGAATGATCTTCAGATGATGGAATACGCAGGAATCGGTATTGCGATGGGCAACGCGAGAGAAGAAGTCAAGGAACGGGCGGATATGGTTACATCGTCCATCGACAATGATGGAATTTACCGGGCATTTGAAACATTGGGATTGCTGGCATAGAGGATAGTGCTATGGAAAAAAGAAAGCTGCGGATACTGACAGTCGTTGTATTTGCCGGTGTGCTGATATTTGGCGCACTGCGTCAGAACAGTACGGGAAGAGGAGAACTCGGAGAGATTCAGGTTGCCATGTGGAATTTGGGAAAAGTGGACAATCTGCAGCTTTCCTATGAATATTGCTGGAAGCAGAACGGAAGCGCCGGAGGAGAGACGATGCATGCCTGGGCGGATATGCTGACAGGTGAATGGATAAGCGAACATTACACGACGGATGAGGACGGGACAAGACTCTATTTAAAGCAGTTCTGTGACGGGAGGAATCTGTATCATTACATTGACTGGAGTGGTGAGTGGGAGCAGATACTGCCGCAGCAACGGGAGAACACCGTCATTCCTGATTACGAAATGGTGACGGATCTGGGTTACGACGGGACAGATGTGGAAGACCTGGAGCGTGTCACAGAGGACGGGGCTGTGGAGATTACCTGCTCTTTTACGCAGGAATATTTAGAGGAGGCATGGGAGAATCAGGTGGCACAGGTGGAGAAATCCTATGCTTTTTATGAAAAAAGCGGAGCGGACGGGGACGCCGTGAAGACGGCGGCGCTATCCGTCCAGCAGCACAAGCAGGCACATTACGAGGATATGACGGCAACCTATGTGATCGATGAGAATCAGATTCTGCGAAGCATGGAATATCAGATTACGCTGATTATACCGGAGATCACACAGGATCTTTCCGGCAATAAGATGCTTGGAAAAGACCGCAAGATGCAGATTACGGTGACGGCGGAAGTCGACCGCTACAATCAGGGCGGGATTGCCAATAAGGTGCAGCAGTATAAGACGCTGGTGCAGGAATATATGGAGTAGGAGAAAAAGCCGCGCAGGGAGACCGATCTACGCGGCTTTCTTTGTTTTATAGAGCGTATTCTACGGTGAAGGGATTGCGCTTTTCGGGTCGGTAAACTAAGGTGTAGCTATAAAGCTGCAGCTTTACAAAAGCATGACAGGTCCCTCGGAACGGTAGACAGCGACCTGTCCGGAAAATGGAGGAAGTATATGGATCAGACGAGGATCGGAACATTTATCGCAGTATTGAGAAAGGAAAAAGGTCTGACGCAGAAAGAACTGGCAGAACAGATTGGCATCAGTGACAAGACGGTATCCAAGTGGGAGACCGGGAACGGAATGCCGGATATTGCATATCTGTCGCCGCTCTGTGAGGTGCTGGACATCAATGTAAACGAACTTCTGTCAGGTGAGAAGCTTCCTTCCGAAGAATATCTTGGAAAGGCGGAAGAAAATATGAAACATTTAATGCAGGAGAATCAGAATAATAAAAATGCAGGCAGATGGCAGGGGCTGGTGGGAATCGCATTGCTCGCAGTGGCAGTCTTTCTGGCATTTGGTTTGCCGCAGGCGAAAATCGGCTGGTATGTGGACTGCCCGTCCCTCATCCTTATAGTATGTATCTGTGCGGCGTGCGTGCTTTTCAGTGGCTGCCGGACAAAATATGAGGTGGTTCATTTCTTAAGGAAAACAGTGCTGCCCGCCGGTCTGGTGGTTATGGTCATCATGGTTCCGGCATTACTTCATTCTCTTTCAGATCCAGCTGCCATCGGACCGAATATTGCTGTGATGGTACTCACGCTTTTGTATGCGGCGGTGGCATATCTTGTACTTTACGTTGCAGAGACACGTATGGAGCGCAGGAGGAAGCAGAACTAGCGCGCCGTCTCTGCGGCGTATGGTAAGCGGGAGCTGGGCAATTGTTGTAATAGCCAGTCAGATATGGTATGGCAAAACAGTCTGACAAATCGGAATGCTATAAACCTCATTTTAACAACAGTGTAACCATTGAAATTACATCTATTTTTTGATATGATTACTGTCGAAGAGAGGTGTTTATAATGCAGATTTCAAGCAGATTTACAATGGCAATCCATATGTTTGCCTGTATAGATACATTTTCGGATCAGAAGATGACTAGTGATTTTATGGCAGCAAGCATTGGAACTAATCCGGTGATTGTTCGTAAAATATTGCAACAATTAAAGGCTGCTGGTCTTATTGAAGTTGCAAGAGGGACAGGCGGTGTGACAATTACCAGACCATTGGAGCAGATTACATTCCTTGATGTGTATAAAGCAGTGGAATGTGCACCAGATGAAGAACTGTTTCATTTTCATGAGAATCCCAATCAGAAATGTCCGGTAGGAAAGAATATTCACCATGTTCTTGATAAGAGACTGTTAGAAGTACAGAAGGCAATGGAGGAAAAACTTTCAGAAATGACACTTGCTGATGTGAAAAAAGATATTGCAGTGTATACAGAGGAAGAGTAGCTTACAGAAGGTTTCGGATGCGTGATGATATCATCACAATTTCCGGAGCCTTTTTCATTTGTTGTATTCAATGTAAAACCTTTAAAGGAAGTTGTAACAAAAAAAGTTACAAAAAGCTTGATGTAACTATTGACATTACATTAAACAAATGCTATAGTACAGACACAAGATGTAACAAATAATGTTACAACATGTCAAGGAGGTCATTTAAAATGAAGAAAGTAGTAGAATTTTTACAGAAAAACCCAGTTCAGTATTTAGCAACCGTCGGAAGAGATGGAAAGGCAAAATGCCGTCCATTCATGTTCTGTTTTGAGCAGGACGGAAAGCTTTGGTTCTGTACTAACAACACAAAGGATGTTTACAAGGATATGTTAGCAAATCCTGAAGTAGAAGTATCAGTATCTTCCCCTGAATACGCATGGATTCGCCTTCATGGCAAAGCAGTATTTGAGGACAACAAGAGTGTAAAGGAAGGATGCATGAACAATCCTATCGTTAAGGGACAGTACCAGACAGCAGATAATCCTATTTTTGAGGTATTCTATCTTGAAAATCCGCATGGTTTAATCGCAGATTTCTCTGGAAATCCACCTTATGAATTTTAAAGATAATTAACAGAAAAAATTACAGTCTTCGGGGCAAGGTGTAATTCCTGACCGGCAGTATAGTCTGCGAGCAAAAAGGAGAGACTTTGGAATGACAAAAATGGATTATCTTAAACTTCTGGTGGATGAAATTCATTCAACAACAGTTGCAACGATAGGTTCAGATGGACATCCTCAGACAAGAATCATAGATATGATGTACTATGATGAAGAAGGTGTGTATTTCCTTACAGCAAAGGGAAAAGACTGTATCGGATGTAAGTTGTGTTATTCTGTATGTCCGCAAAAGTGCATAGATATATCTTCTGTTCCGGTAACAATCAATCAAAATCATTGTCTTCATTGTGGAAGATGCGCAGAAATCTGTCCAAGACAGTGCATTGAGAAAAGAGGTTAAGCGATGATTTTTAAGAAAATCAGAAAAGGACATGTTGACTGGAGAAACTTTTTATGCAGTACTCCGGCAAGGGATTATGTATTCCAAAAGGATGCATATGAAGACCAGATTGACAGGACGGCAGAGTATATAAGAAATGCAGACTGTGTTATAATCGGGGCAGGAGCCGGGGCATCGACAGCGGCAGGAATCCGGTATGGCGGTAAAAGGTTTACGGACAATTTTGCGGAATTCATAGAAAAATACGGTGGGCGCTACATGACAGATATGTATGCAGCCGGATTTTATCCATATCCGTCTGAGGAGGCAAAGTGGGGATACTGGTCAAAACATGCATTGATGAACCGCTTTGATCCTCCGGCATTGCCGCTTTATACCGAGCTTTATGATATTGTAAAGAACAAGGAATATTTTGTACTGACAACCAATGTGGATCATCAGTTTTATAAAGCGGGATTTGATGAAAAAAGAATATTTGCAACACAGGGAGATTATGGGAAAATCCAGTGTCAGAAAGCTTGTCATCCAAAGACATATGATGCGGAAGAATTGTTTCGTAAAATGGATGAAGCAAGAAGAGACTGCCTGATTCCATCAGAACTTGTACCAAAATGTCCGGTGTGTGGAGGCAATATGGCTATGAACCTTCGTTGTGATAATTATTTTGTGGAAGATGAAGCGTGGCATGAGGCAGCCGACAGGTATGCGGGTTTTCTGGAACAGAATAAAGATAAAAAGGTTGTTCTTTTGGAACTTGGAGTTGGATTTAATACGCCGATTATTATACGTTTCCCTTTTGAAAAGATGGTGAGGGAGAACTCGTCATACAGCTTAATACGTCTGAATATGGACGAAGCGGTAGTGCCGGAAAACTTCGGGGAACGTGCAATCGGTATTGGCGGTGATATGGCAAGAGCAATTACTGATATAAGGGGGAAAGTACTATGACACAGGATGAGCGAAGAGAATATCTGATTCAGTATCTTTTAAAAGAAGAAATACCGTTTGGCAGACAGAACATTCCTACGGATAAGCAGGGGCAGGAAAATCTGCTCCGCTCACTTATGAATGTCAGACCTCCAAGACCAATCAGTAATGATTTTTTGAAAATACAGGATGAGTATCTTACAGAAAGAAATATAGAGCGAGGAATCACAGATGTTGTCACGCTTGCACCTGTAAAATCCGATTCGAGATTATATATCTGGCAGGGTGATATTACCGCTTTGAAATGTGACGCAATCGTAAATGCGTGCAACTCACAGATGCTTGGGTGTTTTTCGCCGATGCATGCCTGTATTGATAACTTTATTCATACTTATGCAGGGATGGAACTTCGTCTGAAAATGCATGAAATTATGGCGAAGCAGGGGCATGAAGAAGAGACCGGCAAAGCAAAGATAACATCGGGCTACAATCTTCCGGCAAAATATATTCTTCATACGGTAGGACCTATTATACAATGGAAAGTCACAAGAGAAGATGAAGCTCTGCTCGCAAGCTGCTACACAGAGTGCCTAAAGCTTGCAGCTGATACAGGTGTGGAATCCATTGCATTCTGCTGCCTGTCCACAGGAGTATTTCGATTTCCGCAGCAGAGGGCTGCGGAAATTGCAACGAACACTGTAAAGCAGTATCTTGATAAAGACGGCAGAATAAAAAAGGTGGTCTTTAATGTGTTTAAGGATGAAGATTTAAAAATATACAATGGATTGTTATAAGTGAATGGAATGTAATTTCAATAAAAAAGGAAATATTAAAACATTTCAATCCTATATTAAAAAAATTCTTTGCACCGCAGGCAGACAATTTCCCTCAATCTGCAGATGCAGCTGCTATTGTTTTAGCACTAAATATTATTTATTGGGCTAAATATACATCCGTTATTTAATTTACATCTTATAGTCTTGTTTTAAAGGGGACTGTCACTTTAGTGCGACAGCCCCTGTATATGTTTAGAAGATCACTCTACTACTCATTAAATTTCTGCTACATTTTTTATACTTCAAGTTTAAGTTTTTTAATTTTTTAAAATTATTCACTAAAAATGATTTTAGCACCAGTTAAATTTTAATAAACCCAGTATAACATCCACCTTATAACACAAAAAATACAACTACTGCAAAGTGTTGGAATATTTCACTGTCCCTCCACAGTAGCTCCTTTAGATTGTCTATTTAAAATCAAATACATACAATGGAACAATAATAAGAAGAAGACTAAATAGTAAAGTCACTATTTTTAATATTTTACTTTTTTTCCAAAAAAAATAATACATTGCAAACTGCAATATCATACTTATTGTAAAATAAAGTATCCACTTTAATTCCCATTGAAGAATAGCTATTATTGATTCGTGATCAAATTCGGTAAAAATTATGCATACAATAAATATCCAAAGAAAAAGTATAAATACAATAAATTCATATCCTACTAATGCAAGTACTTTTTTTCTTATACTTGCATTTCGCATAAAAAAAACAACCCCAATAGATAATATACACAATAAAAATGTTCTATAATAATCCGAAAAAATTATTTCTGTTATCACATTCGTGTCTCCTACGTAAAATTTTAGTAAAATCAGCACACTTTTCCCAATATCTAAGTAAAATAACAAGAATTGCTTTCATATATCTCTCGAATGGCAAACTATTCATACATATAAAACTCATGGGTACAAATAATAGAATAATCACCTTCTGCTCCATGCACTATCTTTTCTTCTGTACCGACCTTCTCACCGCACACCCAATATGAACCATCCACTTTCTGTATCACGGTATTATTTAAATAGTAGGGATATACATCCTCAAACTCAATAATGCTTTCGTATTCTGTATCATACTTAATATCCCCTGTCCAAGCCATTTCAAACTGCTCCTTCTCTGGCTGTGGATAGTTATCTATGGCTAAATTAGTCCAAACCATTGTAACTTCTTTGGCAACCATTGTCGGTTTCCTGACCACCGAAAAGTCTGCTACACCGCAATTTCCGGCATTATTGTATCCCCATGTCCACACTGTTCCATCCTGAAGCAATGCCGCATGATTAAACCAGCCCCCCGTAACCAAAATGGCATGTTCCAAAATTTTTTCGGGTTCAGCTATATAATACACATCGTTTGACATATAATTCATTGCATAAACTGTTCCCCATGTCCACACTGTTCCATCATTCTTCAGACAGACAATATCATCTCTTCCACAATTTGCATAAGCCACATCTTCCATCAGCAAAATCGGCGTTGTTTCCGCATAGTTTTCCCCATTTGTATACCTCGTCCAATCAAATTCCTCATATTGTCCTAATGCTCCGCTTCCAGCGTTTCCAACACCATAGAGTTTATGATCATTTGTAAGAAAAATAACAAATCCTTTTTGTGAATAATCAACATGGATAACACTCTCTGCAATTTTTAAACCTTCACTATGAAATTCATAGTCTTGTATCCCTTGACCCAACTGTCCATATTCATTCCCTCCACTTCCCCATAATACATAATTATCATCAATGTAATAGAAATTTCCCGGATCTCCTACGTGAGTGATATAGTGTTCTGTAAGATTTATAGTAATCTCTAATGGTTCTGACATATCAGACATATCAGACTTTTCAGCGTTTTGGCTGCTTTCTGTAACAGTTATTTCCGGATTTGATTCTTCTTTATTTGAAATGGATTTCTTATAATGTAATGCTGTAAATACAACTAAAAATCCGATAATGACAATGCAAATTGACAGTATAACCTTTGTTTTTTTCTCTAAATTCTTAACTTTACTTTTCATAAGCTCTCCTTTTTCTTCATGATCTTGGTAAACTTTGTATCATCTATTAAACAAAACTTATTGATATGACTTAAAACATACCTCTATACATTAAAAACTTCTTACAATTTATCCCTATTTGTTTTAAAAAAATTATTTTTTAGTTTACAAAACAAACGATATTATCTTTCTTTTATATAGATTTGCAAATCAAACAAAAAAATAAAAATAGTAGGAGGAAAAAATATGGCATCATATGGATGGATGATCAATCTCTCTGGAAAATCAATTCCGGTATATTCTGTAGCGGGGGGTGGCCCCTCAACAACTAAAATTGGCAACCTGACTAAAAATGAATGCTTTGTAGAAGGAACATTTTCTGCAAATCCATGGGAAGGCGATGGTGCACCAGTCTTCTTTCTTAACAGCAGTCATCAAATGACGTTCGGGTTACTCGCTGATTATGAAAATAATCTTGTGGATTTTACAGCTTATGCCTCAAATGGTACTTCATGGGTTTCCGTTAATACACTTGAAAGAAAGGTTCAGTATGCCACTGTAGCTTATTATGCCGATGGCAGCAAATGTTGCGACTTGCCTGCTGGTTCAAAAGTGTGGTTAACTTCAAATGGTACTGCCGGTGCAACACACTCTAATTACATTGCTGTAACAAGTGTAGAAACTGCCTCGGGTAAAAAATACAACTTTTCCGGAAATGGTTTCATTGACTTAACCTACGGTAACCGCTGGGTTAATGTCGGAAGCATTTTATTAAGAAAAGCTTAAAACAAGCACAAGGCTGCCACTTTGTCAATGATAAAACATGGTGGCAGTCTTCAATGCTAAATACAATTTTGTTATAATTAAAATTCGACAAGTCATTTAATAGAAATACTAAATGGCTTGTCATTGAAGCATACCATAAAATAAATTATTTATAGGCTATTTATCCCAATTTACCAAACGATAAGGCGCTCCTGGCGGTGGTGTTGTTGCCTGAATATAAATTCCGTTGATTATCTTGATTTTTATATAAAGCCTCTTTTTGTTGCTTCTTCAAGCAATATAGGTTGAATTAAAGGATATGTCCAATTATCAACTAACTTATCTGAAATCAATATTTTATCAATCTCACAATGTAATTCCTCGAATGAACTAATGTCTGCAAAAAATAACATTCCAAAAGTTTCATCATCAATATTTTCATTTACTCGTGTCTTTCCTTTAACAGAATACACACATATTGGTTCAATTTTAAAATCAATTGCCCCTGTTTCTTCTTGTAATTCTCTTTTGGCTGTTTCTAAAATACTTTCTCCAGGTTCTCTGTGACCGCCTGGCACTTCAAAAGTCTCTCTTTCTTTGTGTTTACAGAATACCCACTTGTTGTCTGTTTTTGATATTATTACTGCAAACTTCAAAAGTTCATCTGCGACATTGTCATAAAATTTAACTTCTACCATTCTACCAATACCTCGTCAAATTTCGATTGAGATTTCACCTGTTTTAAGAGATTTAATAACTGTTATATTTTGTTATTAAA
>OGXI01000985.1_pt1 | contig 24587 bp, 19 predicted proteins | sample 1576221 | NCBI WGS metagenome assembly OGXI01 (sample SAMEA3541523, study PRJEB24748) | human gut metagenome | biome: human gut; feature: human-associated habitat; material: faeces | place: China | collected 2012
ATTATACGGGATAGTGTTTATAAACAGCGATATTCCGTTTACGCCCTCGACCGTACCGCTTACCGCCGCCGCCCACGATGAGATAGGTGCGATAATGCAGATTGGTGCGGCTGTCGAATCTATAAGATAAGCAAGCTTTGAACGTGATATGTTGTGCTTGTCGGTTATCGGCCTCATTACCGAGCCTACCGTCAGACAGTTGAAATAATCGTCAACGAATATCAGCACACCGAGGAAAAACGTTGACAGTGCAGCTCCACGTCTGCCCCTGATATGAGCCGCCGCCCATTCACCGTAGGCACGGCTGCCGCCCGCCTTGTTCATCAGTACAACGATTATTCCCAGTACAACAAGGAACACCAGTATTCCGACATTGTATGCGTTTGAAAGATTTGTTATAAGACCGTCCTGCACGACCGCCTTGAACGTTCCCTCAAATCCCGTTCCCGATGCCGCCGCATAGATTATTCCGCCCGACAATATTCCGACAAACAACGAGGAATACACTTCCTTTGTGATAAGCGCAAGCCCTATCGCTATGACCGGCGGAAACAGCGACCACAGCGTACCTTTGGCTTCGGTTATCGGTGCGGCAATAATACAGCATACCGTAAAAGCCACGATAAGCAATCCGAACACCGCTTTGCTCAGATAAGATTTTTTCTTCTTTTCCATTGTTACTTCCTTTTCGCCCGTAAGCCTGTCACACGGGCGGATTTACATTTTAAGATACTTTAATGGTACATTATTTCGGCTCTGTTGTCAAGCGTTTACAGCTTAAAACCGCCGTAAAAAAGCGTATTTCCTGCACTTGCAACCAAAAATTCCGCCCCGATGATGCGGGACGGAATAATTCTGTATCGTTGCGTCACGAATGTGCTCTGCAATAAACCTCAATTGCCTTTGCGGTGAATACCGCCGTGCCTGTTCCTCCGTACCTGTCGATATTATCGGTAAATTCACCGCCTGCCGCATACATAGTGCCGAGAGAGGACAGTATATCCGTATTGCAGTCATAATAATTATCCGTTATGAACCGGCGCAAGGTTTCAACCTGTTGCTGTACCTCTTTGCTGTCGGGCAACTTGTCTTTCAGTTTGCCGAACTCAGCGAATATCATCATAAATCTCTTGTTGACGTTGCTTTTTTCATCATCGGACATACTGCTCGTTTTTTCTTCGTACTGTTCGTACTGTACGGTGTTTCCCCACTGCTCTTTCGCTTTTGCTTCGTATTCTTTCATCTTTTTCGTGTCAAATACAGAAAAATCCATTATATCAACTCCTGTTGTTCGTATTTTACGGGCAAATTCTATCAGATTGTCGATACGTTCTCTTTTCATTGTCAGAAGTTCTATCTGTTGTTCAAGTGCCTTATCCCTGTCAAAATTGTCGGCACTGATTATCCTGCTTATGTCTTTCAATGAAAATTCCAGTTCCCTGAACAGTAAAATCTGCTGTAGTCTTTCGAGTGCCGTATCGTCATACAGCCTGTATCCCGTATCAGTACGTCCGCTCGGTTTCAAAAGCCCGATGTTATCATAGTACTGAAGAGTGCGTATACTCACTCCGGTCAATTTGCTCACGTCATTTACTGTCATCATCTGATTTCCCTCCCGCAAGGTACATTATAAACTATTACGCAGCGTCAGAGTCAATACTTTTCTGAAAATTTTTTAAAAATTATTTCGATGGAAAAAACTTATCTGTCACCGTTTTCTTTTATTGCCGTCTTTCCTTATGATATGATCGTCTTGCACAAACAGCTTTATAAGTCGGGGGTATCTGTCCGCATTGCTCATTATATAAGTCGATGCAACAACATACAATATTGCAAAAACAAAGTAAACTCCCGATAAAACGAATAAGGTCTTGCGGTTTTCGTCGTTTACACTGTTTACATCGTCAAGCGAAACATAACAGGTGTTGCCGCAGGAAAACAGGCGTATATCGGTTTCTTCGTCGTTTTCTTTATCAATGTAACCTATCTCAAACTCCCTGTTCTTTGCTATGTTTATCTCAATATCTTTATATTCCTGCGAATTATCTTCTATAAATCCGGTCGCAAACGTCCGCTTCTCACCGGCTCTATCCGATACCGTAATTATAAATCTGCCGCTGTTATCGCTTTTGTCAAAGTGATATTCCGTAATTCTGCCCATATATATTGTTATTTCATCGGGCATTATATCTGGGGTTGCAAACAACGCAACAACGAGCGAAAATACAGGTGCCGCCATAACAATAATATCAACAAGAATAAACCCTCCGGGGTTGCGGATATTACCACGGAACAGTTTTGATTTTTCAGAGTTTATGACCTCGGCATTTTCCGAACGCTGTATCAGTTCCTTTGCAAAGCCGTCAATATTGAAAGCATTTTCATCTATCAATATAAGCCTTTTACCGACAGTGATAATCAGATTTCCGCCGTAACGTATTTTCTTCACTTGTGAATATTCATACCTGTGTGTTATCCTCAGCATATCCCGATAAGTAAAGTCCTTATCGGTGTAATCTACCCTCTGGTTTACAGTAAGTACAAGTATAACGCCAAGCACGGCAAATACGCCGAATACGATACAGACGGCCACACCTGCACCGCTTATTGCCGCAGCTACCGTCACAACGCCGAAAAAAAGTGCGCATACAAGCCCGATAACCGCTATCTCTCCGCTGTTTATTACCATCCTGTAATCTATTTTGTTTTTTGATTTATATTTCATCGTTTCCTCTCACGAGTACATCTCTGCATTATCATCGTTCATTATATGATCTGTTTTTCATACGCAATACGGGGTGAACCGTCAGCAACATAAATGATACCGCATTTTGCAAATCCGTTTTTCTCAATAAGATGCCTCGTTATCTTGTTATCCTTATGCGTATCTATCGCACAGGAGTTATTGTCAGCCGAGACATCTGTTTTCTCCTTGCCGTTATTCTTATATGAATTTATTATACTCGATTTAACTTCTTCGGTCAACCAAAAATTCCGCCCCGATAACCCGGGACGGAAAAAATCTGTATTCAATATGCTATCCGAACCCGTCAGTCTTTCCTGTACTCCATAGTATACAGATACTGACCGGATTTCAGTTGCTTTTTAGCGGTATTCTTCATTCCGCACTTAGTGTATTTTGTTACCTTAAGCTCAGTGTCGGTATCAAGCACGCAGGGTATACCCTCCCTTGCCGCTTCAGAAAAAGGGTGTTCCAGTATCTTTTTCATATATCCTTTTCCCTGATATTCACGCAGAACTACCACCATCGACACCGCTACATAATCCTTTTCCTTTTTGTAGACTTTGGCGTAAAGCTCCTCGCTTGAACCTGCCACAATTCTCACACTGCGAAATGACATCTCCCTGAGCATTCTCCCGACCATATGTAACGCAGGCTTCAGCTTTATTTTAGTGCTTTTGCGCCAATACGCAAGAAACCCCTCGTGATTGTCGGACGTAGTGTACAAAACCCCCGAATTATAGAAATACTCCGTCATTATCTCAAACGCCTTTATAATATCCTCACGGGGCGCAGTTGTGGCAATACCGTCGCCCTCTGCGGCGAAGGCTTCGCCGATAAGCGTTCCGTAATGCGCCAGCTCTTCCTTTGTCATATTGCTTACTTTCTGCATGGTTTTTCCGCTCCTGTTCTAAAGTTAGTTATCGCTAATTATATTATAACCGATTTCAGCCCGGCAGTCAACCAAAAATTCCGCAATTTCCAAAGCAGACCGCTTTATATCAAATACAGCGTTTTACCTGCATACCGCAAACCGTCAATAAAATCAGCCGTATATTATGCAAAAACTGTTTTCGCATTTTTTATTTCGGCATTTTCCATCCTTTTCGCATTTTTTATTTCGGCATTTTCCATCCTTTTCGCATTTTTTATTTTGCTGTTTTACTCCTTTTCCGCACTTTTTGCAATACCCATCCCCATTTTTTGCACACAAAAACCCCGCCCCCGAAACCTCGGGAGCGGGGAAATCGCCTATATCTATCGCTTCACTTACGCATTCTTGTCAAGACCTGTGATTTCAAGTGTATCACGGGCGATAAGAAGTTCCTCGTTTGTAGGAATTACCCATACCTCAACCTTGCTGTCGGGAGCAGAGATCTTTGTGAGCTTGCCCTTTAATCCGTCGTTTACAGAACTGTCGAGCTTGATGCCGAGATATTCCATATTCTCGCATACGCCCTTTCTGACTTCCGGAGCGTTCTCGCCGATACCGCCTGTGAAGATAACAACGTCAAGACCGTTCATAGCAGCTGTGTAAGAACCGATGTACTTCTTTATCTCGTATGTCAGCATATCTGTAACAAGCTGTGAACGCTTGTCGCCCTGCTGTGCGGCACTTGTAATATCTCTGTTGTCGCTGAACTGACCCGAAAGTCCGAGGAAGCCCGACTTCTTGTTGAGATAGTCGCTCATCTGTGCGGGAGTGAAGCCCAGCTTGTTCTGTACAAATTCAACAGCCGAGGGGTCAACACTACCCGAGCGTGTACCCATGATGATACCGTCAAGAGGAGTAAAGCCCATGGATGTATCTACAGACTTTCCGTCCTTGATAGCTGTTATGGATGAACCGTTGCCGAGGTGGCAAGATACGATGTTAAGACCTTCAAGGCTCTTGCCTGTGACCTCGCCGTACTTCATTGATACAAAGCGGTGTGATGTTCCGTGGAAGCCGTACTTTCTTACGTGGAACTGCTCATAGCACTCATAAGGCATACCGAACATATAAGCCTTGGGAGGCATTGTCTGGTGGAACGCCGTATCGAATACTACTACCTGAGGAGTTGTTTCGGGGATAACCTTCTTGCAGGCTCTCAGCGCAAGTGCGTGTGCGTGGTTATGTACGGGAGCAAGGTCTGCAAGACCGTCTATCTGATCTATAACCTCGTCCGTTACTATTGTTGTCTTTGTGAATACCTCAGCGCCCTGCACTATTCTGTGACCTACAGCGCCTATCTCGCTCATATCCTTGATAACGGCGGCGTCGCCCTTTGTCATTACCTCAACCAGCTTTTCAAAAGCCTCTGTGTGAGTGGGGAACGAACATTCCTCTACATATTCCCTGCCGTCAAATGTCTTGTGAGTGATCTTTCCGTCTATACCGATACGCTCGCAATTTCCCTTTGCTATGACCGACTCATCCTTCATATCTATAAGCTGATACTTCAGTGATGAACTGCCGGCATTTACTACCAGAATTTTCATTTAAATAAGATACCTTTCTGAATTTATTTTTGCTGAACGCAATATCATTATTATTTTAAACCAAACCGCCCGAAAAATCAAGTGCTTTGACGAAAAATACGACTGCTTGCCGATATTTTTACACCGTGAGGAGAAAACAAGAAAAACCGCCCTATTTAAAAGGCGGTTGATTTTTAACTCTATCTTGCGTGGTCGTGATCCGGGAGAAGGGCGTCAGTTCGCGTTATTACGGCACCAAGTTCGAGGGTCTTATGGAGGTCGTCTACGACAATGCGGCCGATGCGAAATACGTCATCGACGCCGGCAGCCTGATTGACGGCGCCGTGATGCGTGACAGGCAGACGGTCGTGATTGCCGGGAGCAAATGCAACGGAGGCAAGGAGCCTGTGACTCCCGACCCGGAGCCGGAACCCGAAATCATCGAGGTGATCGGTGCGCCCTACACCTATTGTTTCGAGGACGGCTGGCCGTGGATCGGCGATTACGATATGAACGACGTGGTCGTCGTGACCGGCATCGACCGGCTCGTGAACAAGGAAAGCGGCAAGGTGGGTTCCATCCGCATCAACTGGGAGCTGAAAGCCGCCGGCGCCGCGCACCTTAATGCGTTCGCCGTGCAGCTGGACAAGGTCACCGCTTCGCAGGTCGCCAGTGTCGAGACGACGAACACGGCCTTCGGCAAGGGAGCATTCGCAGGACCGGGTCTCGAATCCGGCAACGAATATGCCGTCATTCCGCTCTTCAACACCGCGCAGGAGATTCTCGGCGAAGGCACCTACATCAATACCTCCAAAGGTACGGCGCCCGTTCCGACCGTGAAGCATACGACGACTGCGGCCAGCTGCTGGGGGCTGCAGCGCTGCTTTCAGACAAAATGGCAATCACCTATGCGCCGATGCTGCTGATAGCGGGTCTTATCGTTGGTTCCTGCACCTATATGGTATCGCGCCTGATCTTTCCCGCTGTCAAGAGAATTATTCCGCCGAAGAGCAAAGCGGAAAGCAAAATTATATTTTAAGATAACGTCTTAAAATTTTTTAAAAAGTGTTGACATTTCACATTTCTGCGGCTATAATATAACCATAGCACAGGGAACAAGTTCAAAAAAAGTGAACGTCTTGTGCGGCTCATAAAACTAAAAACCAAGAACAAACCATTATTTTGATTCGGAGGTATTTCTTATGAAAAAGTATGTTTGCACTGTCTGCGGCTACATTGCCGAGGGCTCCATCCCCGATTTCTGCCCCGTCTGCAAGGCTCCCGCTTCCAAGTTCATCGAAAAGACCGATAATTCCTATGTGACCGAGCATGTTGTCGGTATCGCCAAGGACGCTCCGGAAGATATCATCCAGGGCCTGCGCGAGAACTTTAACGGCGAGTGCAGCGAAGTTGGCATGTACCTGGCCATGAGCCGCGTTGCCGACCGTGAAGGCTACCCGGAAATCGCCGAAGCTTGGAAGCGTTACGCTTTTGAGGAAGCTGAGCATGCTTCCAAGTTCGCAGAACTGCTGGGCGAAGTCCTGACCGACAGTACCAAAAAGAACCTGCAGATGCGTGTGGATGCCGAGTCTGGTGCCTGCGCAGGCAAGATGGAGCTGGCCAAGAAGGCAAAGGCTCTGAATCTGGATGCCATCCATGACACCGTGCATGAAATGGCAAAGGATGAAGCCCGCCATGGCCGCGGCATGCAGGGTCTGCTGGACCGTTACTTCAAATAATTGAATTCCTAAACCGCAAGGGGGGTCGGGTAACACCGGCCCCTTTTTGCTGTCATTTTTTCTGTATTTATTCTCCGCGGCAGGCAAAAAAGTTGTCCTGATTATCACAGGCAGCATAAAACGTTTCGCTCAACTGGCCGATGCCCGCGCGGGAAAGCTGGGTGTTCAACCAGGTGCGGTCCTTTCCGCTGGTGTGCAAGTTTTCTTCAATCAGCTTGCCATCCAACACCAGGTCATACCACTTGCTGGCCGGATCTGTCTGGATGGCAAGGTCCTGCGGGGTGACCGGGCGGTTGAAACTTTTGGGTAAAAAGCTGATCTGGCCGCTGGTTTCCAGCATGGCACACTGCACTTCATTCAAATCAAAATATCCGGCTACTCTTGCTTGTGCTAAAAATTCATTCAGGTCTATTTTGGCTCGGCCCAGCTCTGCTTTATAAATCGTTCCGTTCTCCATCAGTGGAATGGCCTGTCCGCTCAACCAAAGGCGGACGTTCCGGTTTTTGCAGGTGCCGTAATGCACCGCAAAAGCTGCGATACCATACACGATCATGGCGGTAAGCGGGCGGTACCATTGTTCCAGGTTGGTGGCCATCTCTGCCGCAATGGAACCAATGGTAATGCTGTTGACATAATCAAACAAGTTCATCTGGGCAATCTGCCGTTTGCCGCCCAGCCGCGTTAAAATAAACAGTACCGCCAGCGAAACCACACTGGCAACAAACACATTGATAATTTCCTGCACTGCCTGCATCTTTCCCATCCGCTCCCTTATCATTTGCCATGCAACCCGCATGGTAACCTTATTGTGGCCCCACCAGCGGTGCATTATACGCACAATGTACCAACGGGGCTTGCACAGGAAGGGGAAAATGTTATAATAAAGTTGTTTCTGTATACTTCGACTTCCGGCGACTTTGGGACCGCTGCGCCGGAGCCGGGCAGGGATTGGCAGCAACTGCCAGCTTGATAAAGAATTGATATCAGGATGTGAAATCATGCAGATTTACCTTTTGCGGCATGGGCAGACAGAATATAACGCCCAACACCGGTACCAGGGTCAACAGGATATCCCGCTTTCCGCCGCGGGCCGCGCCCAGCTGCGCCCGGCCGGGTTTATGCCGGATGTTGCCTATGTCAGCCCGCTCATCCGCGCACGGCAGACGGCGGAAATCTTTTTCCCCGGCTGCCCGCAGATCATTGTACAGGACTTGCGGGAAATGTGCTTTGGCAGTTTTGAGGGGCGGCATTATATCCACATTGAGCACGACCCCGACTACCTTGCCTGGCTGGAAGCCAACAAGACTGCTGCCCGCCCGGATGGGGAGCGCATTCAGGATTTTTGTAACCGCAGCTGTGCCGCCTTTGCCAAACTGGTGGAAGAAAGCCTTGCGCAGCACAAACAGCAGCTGGTGATTGTAGCGCACGGCGGCATCCAGATGGCGGTTATGTCCCGTTACGGTCTGCCGCGGCGGGATTATCACGACTGGTGCGGTCCCAACGCGGGCGGCTACCGCCTGGATGCCGCCAACTGGCAAACAGACCACACCTTGCAGCTGTTGGAAACCGTGCAGTATACCAAAGCCACACAAAGCGAGGCAGCCTTATGAGCAATGGTTTGATTCATTTATACCACGGTGACGGCAAGGGCAAAACCACAGCTGCCATGGGCTTGGCTGTGCGGGCGCTGGGCTGCGGGCGGCGCGTGGTGATCGTGCAATTTTTGAAAGGCGGTGCAACCGGGGAACTGGAACCGCTGCAAACCCTTGGCGCTACCTTCTACCGCGGCAAAGCCGGGCAGAAGTTTGTATTCCAGATGAATGAGGAAGAAAAGGCCGCCACCCGTGCCCTGCAAACTGAAAACCTGCGCCAGGCGCTTGCCGAACCGGCGGACCTTTTGATTCTGGACGAAGCCTGCGCCGCCTGGAATCTGAACATGGTGGACCGAGAGTTGCTGCAAAACGCCGTACTGCACAAGCCTGCCGAGCAGGAACTGGCAATGACCGGCCGCGACCCGGCCCCCTGGATGCTGGATACCGCAGATTACATTACTGAAATGTGCTGCCGCCGCCACCCATACAAAAAAGGCATTCCGGCAAGAAAAGGCGTTGAATTTTAAGTTTGCCGCAGCGCAGTTCCATACAGGGAAGCGCACCAGGCAATAAGAAATTAAAAGTATATAAGGCAACACCGCACAATTCCCGCCTTGCGGCTTAAGCACCGCTCCGGCAGCTGCGGCACGGCATCTGCGTTGCCAAAATGCTCGATAATGTCGGGTTGCGGTACCCGCATCGTGCTTCGGGGGCAAAAGCCCCTCGCACTCTGCGACCGCTGCCCCTGCTTCGGTTCGCTGTTTCCGCCACTGGCGGCGCTCACCTTTGCAGCATCCAGTATTATCTGCGCTTTTGGCTTAGCATCTGCCGCACCTCGCTCACCGTATCGGCACTTAGAATTATGCGGTATTGCCCTAACTCCTCCCTCCTGACTCCTAACTTCAACTTTCCACCAAAGGGGTGTTTTAATGCTGCAAATCCAAATGCGAATCCTGCGTGTGTTTGGGCTTTCCAAAGCGGAGATGAACTCCATCATTGAGAACGCCCAGGCCGAGGGCAGCCCCAGCCTGCGCCTGCAGGAGCGCGATGGTGAATACCTTGTCTGCGTGCAGGCATCAGCCCCCACCCAGGCAATGGCGGATGAATACTGCGAAAAGTGGGTGCAGAAACTGCGCACCCGCTTTGGCGATGCCTGCTATGGCTTTGAGGATACCACCCTGGCCCAGGCCGCGCTGGATGCCCTGCTGAAAAAGCGCCGCCTGCTTGTTGCGGCGGACGAAGCCACCGGCCGCCTGTTGGGCAACGCCCTGCGCGGCCTGCAGCACAGCGAAGCAGCGTTCGATTTTGGCAACCAGACCTACCTGAACCCGGCGAACGCCCGCCGCATTGCCGCGCCGGAAGCTCTGCTCAAAAAGTTCCCCGGCGATATGGTTCAGGCCGCTGCAGGCCGCGCTCAAAGCGCTTTGCTGCTGGCCAATGCGGATTATGCCGCCGTGTATATGCCCGCAACAGTAGGGCAGGCGCCTTTTGTGCTGCTGTGCAGCCGCATCGGCGCGGCAGCCTGTGCCCTGAGCCCCGAAATCTCCGATATGGCAATCGCCAACCATATTCTGGACTTGGCCCGCCGCCGTGCATTGGGGATGCACCTGGGACCTTCCGCTATTACCTTCAAGCCGGGGCGGGAGCGCCCACTGCTGCTGGTCAGCGGCGAAGGCCAGCCGAGGCCAGGTTTGCGCTTTACGCTGCGCCGCAAGGCTGCCCCGGCCAAACCGGCGGTTAAGCCCAACGCCCCGGACAGCTACGATGCAGAACCGGTCCCCGATTACGATGCGCAGCCCACTGAACCCAAACCGCAGGCTACCCCCACCGGGACCATTACCTTTGAACGCCCCATCGCCCAGCCTGCCGCGCCGCAGCCAACACCGGATCCGCTGGACCTGCGCACCGCAGGCCCGCAGGCTGCCGCCGAAGCGCGCGCCCGCCGCGCCGCAGAAAGCGAGCTGGACCCGGATCTGGAACTGTGTGCCACCCGCACCATCAAAATTTCCCGTGCAGATTTGGAGCAGGCCATGGCGGCTCAGCAGGCAGCAAAGCAGCAGGAGCAGCCCAACCCGGAACCGCCCGCTGCACCGCAGCCGGAACCCCTGCCGGAGCCGGAACCAAAAGCTTCTATCCTGGATGATGATATCCCGGATTTTTCGGCAGGGTTGGACCCCGCCGCGCTGGAAGCAGCCCGCAAGGCGGACGAAAAAGCCCCGCCGCGCAGCACCGATGAATTCCAGCGCGCCGCCAGCCAGTTGTTTGAAGACGATGAGGATGACGGGGAGGACGAAGAGCCCACCATTACCTTCCCTGGCCGTAGCAAAGCCAAACCAGCAGTGCCGCGCCCCCTGGCAGCAAAGCAGGAACCCAAACAGGATGCCATCCACAACCGCAGCCTTGCCATGATCGAGCGTGCCGAGCGCCGCCACCGCCGCAAAGCGATTGCCGCAGTGGCTGTTATTGCCCTGCTGGTTCTGGTGGGTGCTGCGGTGCTGCTGGGGCTGACCCGTGGATGCACCGTGAAAGCCCCTGCCTATAAAAATTACGGCACAGAGCAGTTTGATACCCAGGCGCAGGCATATTTGAAATCCGCTGCGGCAGAAAACGAAAAAATTATCGGTTATCTTGCGTTCCCCGGCCAGAACGGCCAGCTGGTGTACAGCGGCTCCCAGCCGGGTGATGGCGCTGCCATCAGCGGCACCAACTACCTGAACGCTTCCATGCCGTCCAACACGGTGCTTTCCTGCGCGGATGCCTCGCTGGCAAGCCTGACGGACCAGACAAACTTCAACCAGAATGCCGAGTTCACCCTGTACCTGAGTGATGTGACCTACCATTTCCGTGCTGTGGCAGTGTATAATACCGATGCCGCAGGCACCGAGAATGCCTTTACCCCCGCCAGCTATGGGGAACTTTCGGATTATTACAGCTATGCGGAGTTCAGCCAGAGCATTAAGGAACGCAGCCTGTTTGATACCGGCAATACCCCCGGTGATAAGGAAACCTTCCTGACCCTGATGAGCACCGGCGGCACAAACGGCACGTTTGTCTGTGTGACCGCTGTTCTGTTGCCGGATCAGGCCCAGTAAGCTTGGATATACCCAGGAATGATTAAGCCCCCGTTCCCGTACATATACTAGGGTGTGGCGGAATAAACCGCTGCAAGCTGGATGGGGAAGGGGGTTTTTGGATTGAAAGAAGAAGCGGCACTGGCCCGTACGGTCATCAAAAAGCGGCTGGCCGGGCAGCCGGCACCGGATATCTGGTTTTTGATCATTTTGATGCTGCTGGTGTGCTATGGTTTGGTGATGCTGTTTTCAGCCGGGTATGCGGTGGCGCTGTATCGGCGCGGGGATGCTTATACCTATATCCGCCCCCAGCTGTTGTTTGCGGCGTTTGGTGCGGCGGCCATGTACGCGGCCAGTCTGGTGGATTACCACATCTGGCACAAACTGGCGTGGCCAATCATGGGGGTATCGCTGGCGTTGCTGGCAATCGTGCTGTTCATGCCGGAATATAACGGCTGCAAGCGGTGGATTGTGCTGCCGGGGCTGGGCACCTTGCAGCCCAGCGAGATCGCCAAGTTTGCGGTAGTGCTGGTGTTTGCCCACATCATCTCCCTCAACCATGACAGGATGCAGACCTTTGCAACTGGGGTGCTGCCCTTTATGGTTATCCTGGGGGCGGTTACGGTGCTGATGCTGCTGGAGCCGCATCTGTCCGGCACGCTACTGATTTTGGGCATCGGCGCGGTGCTGATGTTTGTGGGCGGCACGGGCTTAAAGTGGTTTGCCCTGGCAGGCATTGCCGGGGCCGGGGCCATTGCGGCGGCGGTGGTGCTGCTGCCGGAGCTGGTGCCCTATGCCATGGGGCGGCTGTCCTCCTGGCGGGACCCCTTTGCCGATCCGCTGGGCGAAGGCCACCAGACCATCCAAAGCCTGTACGCCATTGCATCTGGCGGCGCGGCCGGGCTGGGGCTGGGCAACAGCCGCCAGAAATACCTCTATGTGCCGGAACCGCAGAACGACTTTATCTTTTCGATTCTGTGTGAAGAACTTGGCTTTGTGGGCGCGGCTCTGACGGTGGTGCTGTTCCTGCTGCTGTTTTTGCGCGGCATGTCCATTGCAGTGCGCGCGCGGGATAAATTCGGTGCGCTGCTGGCCGTTGGCTTTGTGGTGCAGGTGGTGCTGCAGGCGGTGCTGAACATTGCCGTTGTTACCAACACCATCCCCAACACCGGCATCAGCCTGCCGTTTTTTTCTTCCGGCGGTACCAGTTTGATGATGCTGCTGGGCGAAATGGGCATTGTGCTCTCCGTTTCGCGCCAGGCGGACGCCCGGTAACGGGAATGTGCAAATTTTGTGATGGGGATTTCACAACTTTCGGCAGTTCTGCGCTATTGAAACTGGCGGAATAATACGGTATAATAACCAAAAAAGATTTGTAACTTTTTTGCAATCTTCCCAAAAGAAAAGGAATGCTATGCAGGAAATCAAAACAAACCCAACGGTGCGGCACACCACGCCCCTGCAGCTGCTGGCGGCGTTTGCAGCCACGGTGGCAGTGCTGTTTGTGTTGCTGCTGGGGGCGTGCGCGCTGCCGGCCCAGCCGGTGCTGGAACATGTGTATGATTCAGCCCAAACCATCCAGCAGGAGGGGCTTTACCCTGAATATTTCGGCTTTAAGCTGTTCCAGATGGATAACTATACCGATACCATCATGCTGTTTGAAGCGGCCGCCATGGGCGAGCAGGATCCCTTGACCGCCATGATGACCGCAACGGCCTATAACGTGGATAACTTTGAAACGATGGCCGGTGACCTTGCTGTCTATTGCGAGCGCACCATTCCGCTGGCCACCGGTGCCCAAAAGGCAGTGCAGCTGGTGCCGTTCTCCTATGCGCGGTACTGGCACGGCTACCTGATCTGGCTGCGGCCGCTGCTCTGCGTTATGTCCATCACCGGTGTGCGCGTGGTGCAGTATTTGGTGCTGTTTGCGCTGCTGGCGGTTATTTTGTGGCAGCTGCGGCGGCAGTGTGGGCTGCGGGCCATGGTGTGGTTTGCCGTCAGCCAGCTGGCGGTTACCGTGTTCTGGGTGCCGCATCAGGTGCAGTATTTTACCACTTTCTGTATTGCGTATGCGGGCTGCGCGTGGGTGCTGGCCAGGCCGCGCCGCGCCGGGCAGCTGAGCATTGCCCTGGTGGTGCTGGGTACCTGTACGGCGTTCTGTGATTTGCTGGTCACCCCCATCATCACGCTGGGGCTGCCGGTGGCGGTGTGGCTGTGCTGCCTGCCGCAGCGGGCGGCATCTGGTGCCAGGCAGTGTCTGCCGGTCATCGGCGGCAGCTTGTGCTGGGGGGCAGGCTATGCCATGTGCTGGGGCCTGAAATGGGTGCTGGCCACCCTGATTACCGGGCAGGATATCATCGACGATGCCATCCACCAGGCCGGGGTGCGCACCACGGCGGATACCTGGCACGGCATGGAGCTGAGCTGGGGGAACATCTTCCGCTTTGTGGGGGATACATTAAGCCAGCGCGGGCTGTTGTGGCCGGTGGTGCTGGTGGTTATTTTGTGCATTGCGGCGTTTTTGCTTTGCCTGCGCAATAAGGAAGCTTTGCTGCGCGCGCTGCCCATTGGCCTTACCGCCCTGATGGCACCGGTGTGGCTGGCGCTGCTGCGCACCCATTCCATCCAGCACGGGTGGTTTACCTGGCGCAGTTTAACGGTCAGCATTTTTGCGGGGCTGGCTTTTCTCTATTATTCCTGTGGGATACGGGCGGGCCTGCGGCGTTTGCGCGGCCAAAAACAACAAGGGTGAAAGTAGTTATGAAGGACGAAGAAAACAAGATGCAGTCTGCTGCCCTGGAGCAGCAGGCCCAGCCGGAGCAGACGCAGCCGGAAAGCGAACCGGCCGCGGATGCGGCCCAGCCGGGAACTGAAAACGAACCCAAGGCAGAAACCACAGCACCGGAAACGCCGGACAAAAAGAAACGTCCCCTGTGGCGGAAACTGCTGGCGGTGTTTGCTGCGGCGCTGGCGGTGCTGGTGCTGCTGGCGGTGCTGTACATTAACGGCAAGTTGGATCTGATTCATTACGATGACGGCACGGTGGACGGCGTTGGCACCGTTGATGCCGAGGAGGACCAGGACCTGGATACCACCGGCCTGACCCAGGCCACAAATGACGAAATGGAGATGCCGGAGGGCAGCCCCTTTGCGGACGAAGATGTGCTGAACATCTTGTTGATCAGCACTGATGAACGCACCGATGCCGTGAACGACTGGGATGCGTTTACCCATCTGAACGAGCTGGACGGAACAAAAGCCACCACGGAGTTCAGCTCCGATGCCCGCGCGGACAGTTTAATTCTGTGCTCCCTGAACATCAAGGACGATACCATCAAACTGGTTTCCATTGAGCGCGCCACCGGTGTGCCGATTCTGCTGGATGGGTACGAGGGCCAGTACGACTGGATCACCCACACCTTCCGTTACGGCGGTGCCCGCCTGACGATGGATACGGTGGAAGACTGCTTCAACGTGCAGGTGGACCACTATGTGCGGTTCAATTTTAACTCCTTTGTTCAGATTGTGGATGCCGTGGGCGGCATCGACCTGAACCTGACTGAGGACGAAGCCAAGGCGCTGAACTGGGAGGTTCCCTCCAACTCGATGCTGATCGTCAACAAGGTGGAACCAGGCTGGAACCACTTTGACGGCTATACCGCATTGCAGTATGCCCGCCTGCGCGCCATTGATGATGACTGGCACCGCGTGGCCCGCCAGCGCACCGTCATCCAGGCGGTGCTGGACCGGATCAAGAGCGCTTCGGTCACCGAGCTGAACGACCTGCTGGACGCCGCCCTGCCGGTGGTGCAGACCAACTTTACAAAAACTGAGATCGCTGCCTTGATGGTGCAGCTGCCGGGCTTTTTGGGCGTGACAGCAGACCAGATGACCCTGCCGGTGCAGGACACCTATGGCGTGCGCAACGGCATGGATGACCGCCCCATGATGGATCCTGATTGGGCTGCCAACATTGCGGTTTTGCAGAACTTTTTGTATACTGATATGACGGCAGAGGAAGCCATTGTCGCCGGTACCGCTACCCCGGAAACGGCTGACGGTGAGGAAACCGCTGTGCCCGAAACCGTGGAAGTGCAGAGCAAAAAGAATGACACCGTCCACACCTACCTGAAAGACAACACGACACCCATTTACTGGGATTACCCGCTGGAAGATGCCGATTTTGGTAATGCGGATTACCGCGTGTTTCTGGCCGGAGAGACCCGCGGACAGCCGCAGAACACTGCCATGCGCAAGGCGCTGTTCCAGTACCTGCACGAACAGCAGGGGGTGAATGTTCAGCTGGTGGAAACCGGCGTGGGCGAAACCCAGGTGCTGGAGCAGTACCTGCGCACGGGCGATGAAAACTGGCTGAACCACTACCTGAAGCTGCAGGGCAGCTGTGCGGATGCGGAAGCCGAATACTGGCGCTGGCTGTACCAGTATAACCGCCAGCAGGGCGGCACTATCCATGTGGCAGGGCTGGGCACCGAGCGCAATACCGTGGTTTCGATGTATGGCCTGCTGGCTTTGGCAGATACGGAGATCGAACCGGCAGAGAGCATTGCGGACTTTGTGCAGGCCCTGCGGGATGAGGATATGACGACTGCCCTGCAGCTGTTCAAGACCGCTATGGAGGAACAGCCCGATGCGATGGCAGACTATTTTGGCGATGCCTATGCCCAGGTACAGCAGCTGTATGCCAACCTGCAGGTGAACACCACCTATAAGGGCAGGCTGGACCGCGACGACCTTGCTATGATGGACAACATGAACTTTGTGCTGCGCCAGTACCCGGACGATAAATTCTTTGGCCAGCTGAGCAACGGCCATGTGACCCAGAGTGCCTGGAAGGACGGCAATTATATTGCCAACTACAGCCGTTTCGGCATGCTGCTGAACGGCGAAGGCTCCCCCGTGCAGGGCGAAGTCTGCTCCATGCTGACGATCTATACCCAGCGCGGCAGCAGCGGCCTGCTGGGCGATGATGCCGAGAACGACTATTACGACCTGACCGCGCTGGCGGAAGCTGCGGGCAAAGAATTTATTGCCACAGGGGCGGATTTGTTCCTGGCGCTGGACAACAAGGACACCCCTTACACCGAGCAGAACGGCCTGATCAAGCCCGAAGTGCAGGCCGAAGAAAAGCCGCTTATGGATTATTGCCAAAAACTGATTGTACTTTTTGACACAGAAAATTAAAATTTCCCGTTGACAAGGCCGCGCCTTTGTGCTATAAATACTTTAAACCAATGAAGCGAAAGTAAAACCACAGGCGCACGCACAGAGAGCCCCCGATGCTGGGAACGGGGTGGTAAGCGGAGTGGATAAATGGTTCGCCGAGGGCACGGGGAAAAGCTGGGCTGAGTATCCGTTGACGGAAGCCTCCGTTACAGGGCAGGGGAATGTTAGTTCTCCGCAGAGCGGCTGTGCAGTTTATGGCACAGCAAGCAAGGTGGCACCACAGATTATTTGATTGATCTGCCCTTGCACAGAAAGCTATTTCTGTGCAAGGGCTTTTTGTTATACCCGGCACAGACCACAAACAGGAGTAACACCATGAAAAAGCAAAGCATTACCACCATGCGGGAGCGATGGCGCCGGGCAAACTGATTGCCCGCCCCGGCACTGCCGGGAACAAACCGCCGATACACCTTAAATGTGAATGATAAAAAGGAGCTTTTACCATGAAAAAGTTTGTTGCTGTTCTGTCCGCCGCCGCTATGCTCGCCACCCTCGCCGCCTGTGGTTCCACCGCCACCACTTCTACCGCTACCTCCAGCGCCGATACCGCTGCATCCACCAGCAGCGAAGCTGCTGCCGCAGATGATACCGCAAAGTCTTACAAAATTGCGGTGGTCCAGCAGCTGGACCACGCCAGCCTGGATGAGATCCGCACCGCTGTGGAAGCAGAGCTGGACGCCAAAGCCGCCGAAAAGGGCATTACCATTGAGTATAAAGATTTTAACGGCCAGAACGACGCTACCACGCTGAACCAGATCGGCACCCAGGTGGTTTCCGATGGATATGATGCGGTGGTGCCCATTGCCACCCTGGCAGCCCAGTGTATGGCCAATGCCTGCGCCGAAGATCAGATTCCTGTTGTGTACGCCGCCATCAGCGACCCTGCCGCTGCAGATCTCACCGGCCTGGATTATGTCACTGGTACTTCTGACGCGCTGAACACCCAGTTCATCCTGGATATGATGCTGGCAATCAACCCGGATGTCAAGACTGTTGGCTTGCTGTATTCCAATTCCGAAGCCAATTCCACCACCCCCATTGCCGAAGCAAAGGCTTACCTGGATGAAAAGGGCATTGCTTATGTGGAAGGCACCGGCAACACCAACGATGAAATCATGAGCGCCGCCGCCAATATGGTGGGCAAGGCTGACGCTGTGTTTACCCCGACCGATAACGTAGTTATGGCCGCCGCAGCTGCTGTTTCCGAGACGCTGACCGAAGCAGGTATCCCGTTCTACACCGGTGCCGACAGCTTTGTTACCGCCGGTGCCTTTGCAACCTGCGGAGTCAACTATACCGAACTTGGCACCTACACCGCTGATATGGTGCTGGATATCCTGGAAAGCGGCAACGTTCCTGAATACCATGTAATGGATGGCGGCATCATCACCGTCAACACCGAAACTGCCGCCGCTCTGGGCATTGATTACGCCGCTTTCAGCGATATGGCCAGCCAGGTTGTGGAAGTTACCACCCAGCAGTAAGAACCTAAAAGAATAAAGAAGAATGAAAAAGAATAATGCAGGTGTGGTGCCAGCAGTACCACAATAAAAACAGGAATGCAGCTCCGGCGAGAGAAAAATCCCGCCGGGGCTGCATACCTGATTAAAAAAGCGCCGTGGGTGGCACACTGCAATGATTCATTATTCTTTATTACTTAGGCAACACCGCACAATTCCCGCCTTACGGCTTAAGCACCGCTCCGGCGGCTGCGGCACGGCATCTGCGTTGCCAAAATGCTCGATAAGACATCCAGTATTATCTGCGCTTTTGGCTTAGCATCTGCCGCACCTCGCTCGCCGTATCGGCACTTAGAATTATGCGGTATTGCCCTTATTATTTTTACATGCAAAGGAGCAACGCTTATGTTTAACCTTGCCATTGTGCAAAGTGCATTGGAGTTGGGCTTTATTTACGCCCTTGTGGCCATGGCACTGTTTTTGAGCTTCCGTGTGCTGAATATTGCCGATATGACCACCGATGGTGCGTTCACCCTTGGCTGTGCCGTGTCGGCTACCGCCGCAGTGGCGGGGCATCCGTTCCTTGGTTTTGTGCTGGCCATGCTGGCCGGTGCCTGCGCCGGGTTTGTCACCGCGTTCCTGCAAACCCACCTGGGCGTGCCGTCCATTTTGGCGGGTATTATTACCAATACCGGGCTTTACACCGTAAACCTTGCCATCATGGGCTTTTCTTCCAACGTTCCCATGCTGAAAACTGAGACAGTGTTCACTATGGCCCGCGCCCTGTTTGGCGAAAAATCTCCCTATAAACTCATTGTTGCCGTCACGGTCACAGTCGTGGCCTGTGCGCTGCTGATTCTATTCCTTGGCACCCGGCTTGGTCTTTCCATCCGCGCTACCGGCGATAACCCGGATATGGTGCGCGCTTCCTCCATCAACACGGCGTTCACCATCACGGTGGGCCTTTGCGTTTCCAACGCCATGACCTCGCTTTCCGGCGCGGTTCTGGCTCAGTACCAGAAATCCGCCGATATCAACCTGGGCACTGGCATGGTGGTCATCGGTCTGGCTTCGCTGATTATTGGCGAAACGCTGTTTGGCCGCGGCGGTATGTGGGTCAAAGCGGCTGCGGCTGTGGCGGGCAGCGTGATCTACCGCTTTATCATTGCGTTGGCCCTGCGTGCCAATGTTCCCAGCGAGTGCCTGAAGCTGATTTCTGCCGTCATTGTGGCGCTGGCCATTGCGGCCCCGGCCCTGAAAAAGAACCTTGCGCTGCGCCGCCGCCGTGCCGTCAGCCAGAAAGGGGGCAAGACCCATGCTTGATCTGAACCATGTCAGTATGACCTTTAACCCCGGTACGGTGAACGAGAAAAAAGCACTGACCGATATCAATCTGCATATGGAAAGCGGCGAGTTCGCTACCATTGTGGGTTCCAACGGCGCGGGCAAATCCACCTTGTTCAATGCCATTGCAGGCAGCTTTATTCCGGATACCGGCAGCATTCTGCTGGATGGGGTGGATATGACCTTCCAGCCGGATTTCCGCCGCTCCAAGGCTATTGGCCGCCTGTTCCAGGACCCGCTCAAAGGCACTGCCCCCAACATGACCATTGAGGAAAATCTGGCCCTGGCCTATCTGCGCGCTTCCACCCATACTTCGCCGTTTTCCCGCATTACCAAGGCGGACCGCGAACAGTTTACCGATCGGCTGGTCCAGCTGGGCTTGGGGCTGGAGAACAGGATGAAACAGCCGGTCGGCCTGCTTTCCGGCGGCCAGCGCCAGGCGCTGACCCTATTGATGGCCACCCTGGTTACCCCCAAATTGCTGTTGCTGGACGAGCACACTGCGGCCCTGGACCCCGCCACCGCAGATAAGGTGCTGGAGCTGACCAAGAAAATTGTGGCCGAAAACCACATCACCTGCCTGATGATTACCCACAACATGCACGCCGCCCTGGAATTGGGCAACCGCACGCTGATGATGGATTCCGGCCACATTGTGCTGGATATCAGCGGGGAAGAACGCGCCAACACCACGGTGGACGGCCTGCTGGATCAGTTCGCCAAAAATGTGGGCCGCCGGTTGGATAATGACCGCATCCTGTTGAGCAGGCAGGAAGAGACGGCCCAGTAAAATAATAACAAAAAGCAGCCCCCGCGGAGGCTGCTTTTGTCATATACAATCAGGGAAAAAATCAACCGGCGATTGCACCAAAAGCGGAAATGCCCAAAGTGCTCAGTACGCCCATAATGCAACCTGCCAGCAGAACGCCGCCCATGCAGGCCAGAACGCTTTCCTTGAAATCCATATCCAGTAGGCTGGCGGCCAGGGTGCCGGTCCATGCGCCGGTGCCGGGCAGGGGAATGCCCACAAACAGCAGCAGAGCAATAAAAAGGCCGCGGCCGGCGGTGGCTTTCAGCTTTTGGCCGCCCTTGTGGCCTTTTTCCAGGCAGAAAGTGAAAAACTTGCCGATCACCGGTTTGTCAGCGCCCCATTCCAGGATCTTGCGCGCAAACAAAAAGATGAACGGCACCGGGATCATGTTGCCGATGATGGCAATGATGTAGGTGCTCCACAGCGGCAGACCAAAAATTACGCCATAGGGGATTGCGCCGCGCAGTTCGATCAGGGGAACCATCGAAACAAAAAATACAGTCAGGTATTTCTTAAGCATTCCAGTACCTCGCAGTTGATTGATGTCAAATTCGCATATAAACTTTATTATACAAGAATCCGCGATATGCCGCAAGACCTGCACCACAGGTTTTGTGTAAAATTTATGTCAAGCGGGCAGGATGCCGGTTTCCGGCATAAAAAGGGTGCAAAGCCCTGCGGGATATGGTATAATTACAACATACATGCCCACAGAATAAGAAAAAATGACGGAACCACAACAGCAGGAGGAGGCACAGGATGCAGCGTATAGAAGCCCTGGAAGAATACAACCGCGCTCAAAGATTGGGCGTGCGCGATTACCGTGAAAAGACAGCGGCAGGCAAATACCCCTATCTGCCTGCGTTGGATGAACTGCTGGAAAAAGCAGATACCGAAAGCCAGATACCGCTTGGCACCATTGAAATACCGTTGGATTATGTGGTAGGCACCAAAACCACCGGCCGCACCCCGGCGTTTGCTTCCAACTTTATGCCGCTGCTGCCCGAAAACACTGAGTTTGCCAGCAAGTGGGTTTCCCTGTGCATGGCCCATGTGGAAGAGGGCATCCACGATGCCATTAAAGCATATGAGTACATGGGCCGCTTTTATGTCCAAGAGGGCAACAAACGTGTCAGTGTGCTGAAATATTTTGGCGCGGATTCTATTTTTGCCACCGTTACCCGCGTTGTGCCGCAGTTCAATGATACGCCGGAAATTCGTGAATATTACGAGTTCATGGATTATTACCCTTTGTGCGGGCTGTACCGGCTGCACTTTACGCAGGAGGGCAGCTTTGCCCGCTTGCAGAAAGCGCTGGGTAAAGCGCCGGATGAAAAGTGGACCGCAGACGATAAGGCGGAAGTTGTCAGCCTGATGAACTGGATCACCAAGGCTTATAATGCCCACGGCGGCGATAAAATGCGCACCACTCCGGCGGATGTTATGCTGCTGTTGCTCCGCTTGTATAAGTTGGATGAGCTGAAAACCTATAGTCCCGCCCAGTTTGCCGCAGCTATTGACGCTGTGTGGGATGACGTTCTGGCGCTGGAGCGCCCGGAACCGGTCAAGCTCAGCACCCAGCCGTCCGCCCCGGCCAAAAAGAACAGCCTGCTGGACCGCATCCTGCCGGGGATCCGCAGTGAGCCCAGCCACTTGAAAGTAGCGTTTGTCAACGAGCGCACGCCGGAAACTTCTACCTGGACCAGCCAGCACGAGTTTGGCCGTACCCAGCTGGACCAGGTGTTTGCCGGCAAGGTGGAAACCGTGGCTTATCATGGCGCAGAGCCGGGCAAAAATGCCGATGAACTGGTGGAAAAAGCCATCCAGGACGGCGCGGATATGGTGTTTACAACCTCGCCAAAACTGGTGGGGGCTTCGCTGCGCGCGGCGCTGCGCCACCCGGATGTGCGCATCCTGAACTGCTCGGTCGATATGCCGTATGCTTCCATCCGCACCTATTACAGCCGCGTGTATGAGGCAAAGTTCGTCACCGGCGCCATTGCTGCGGCTGTGGCGCGGGAGGACCGCGTGGGCTATGTGGCGGATACGCCCACCTTTGGCGTTCCGGCCAACATCAATGCGTTTGCCCTTGGCGCGCGGATGGTCAACCCGCGCGTTAAGGTCAGCCTGCAATGGTCCTGCCTGCCGGGGGACCCGATCCAGGCCTTCCAGAAGCAGGGCATTACGGTGGTCTCGGGGCGCGATACCCCCACGCCGTTCCGCCCTGCGCGAGAGTTCGGAACTTTCCGCATCAGCCCCGGCGGCACGCTGATGGATCTGGCTTCGCCGTTTTGGCATTGGGGCCAGTTCTATGAAAACGTGGTGCGCACCGTGCTGGATGGCGGCTGGACCCGCGATAAATCCGGCACCGACGGTACTGCCGTCAACTATTGGTGGGGCATGAACAGCGGTGTGATGGATGTGCTGCTCAGCCGCGAGCTGCCCCATGATGTGCGCCACCTGGCCAACATCCTGCGCAGCGGCATTATTGCGGGCAGCATTGACCCGTTTGCCTGCTATATTACCGCGCAGAACGGTACTGTGATGAACGAGGGCCGCACCGGCTTTACCCCGGAGCAGATCCTGCATATGGACTGGCTGTGCGATGCAGTGGAGGGCCACCTGCCGGAATTTGACGAACTGATGGACTGTGCCCGCCCCATGTACCGCATGCAGGGCATCCACCGCGACCGGCTCCCTGCAGAGAAAGAGGCCGATCTATGAAAATTCTGGCAGTGGCAGACGAAGAGAGCAAGTACCTGTGGGAATACTATGAGCCCAGCAAGCTGCGCGATATCGACCTGATCATCGGCTGCGGGGACCTGAGCCTGCATTATATGAACTTTTTGTCCGATGCAGCGCCGGTTCCGGTGCTTTATGTACACGGCAACCATGATGCCAGCTATGATAAAGAACCGCCCCGCGGTGCGATCTGCATTGACGATGACCTGTACTGGTACAAGGGCTACCGCATTGTGGGCCTTGGCGGCAGCTGCCGTTACCGCGCCGGTGCCTGGCAGTTTACCGAAGCGGAAATGAAACGCCGCATCAGCCACCTGCGCAGCAGGATCCAGCACGCGGGCGGGGTGGATATCCTTGTTACCCATGCGCCGCTGCACGGCTATGGGGATTTCAGCGACCTGCCGCACCGCGGGTTTACGGTGTTCAATGAAATTTTGGATACCTATCACCCGGCTTTGATGCTGCACGGGCATATCCACCTGACCTATGGAGCCAACATCCCGCGGGAGCACCAGTACGGCCAGACACGCATTGTGAACTGCTATGAGCGCTTTACGCTGGACCTGCCGGATAAGCCGGATCCGCGCCGCCACTCTTTGATTGAGAGGTGGAAACAGTTTAACCGCACGGGGCACTTTTAAGGTGTAGCTTGAAGGCGTACCTGATATCATAGGCAACACCGCACAATTCCCGCCTTGCGGCTTAAGCACCGCTCCGGCAGCTGCGGCACGGCATCTGCGTTGCCAAAATGCTCGATAAGACATCCAGTATTATCTGCGCTTTTGGCTTGGCATCTGCCGCACCTCGCTCGCCGTATCGGCACTTAGAATTATGCGGTATTGCCCATAAACGATTGGAGAACAAATACGATGACCAAAACCAAAATCGGTGTTCTGGGTGCCGGAACCTGGGGAACCGCGCTGGCACGCATGCTGGCAGGAAACGGCTGTGACGTTACCATGTGGAGCGCCCTGCCCGATGAACTGAAAGCCATGAGCGTGACCCATGCCCACCCCAACCTGCCCGGCATGTGCCTGCCTGCCGATATGCACTATACCGCGGATATTGAAGAAATCTGCGGCGACCGTGATGTGCTGCTGTTTGCGGTGCCCTCGGTTTTTGTGCGTTCCACCGCCCGCAAGGCGGCACCGCATATCCCGGATGGGCAGCTGATCGTGGATGTGGCCAAAGGCGTGGAGGAAAAAACGCTGATGACGATGTCCGAAATCATTGAGCAGGAGCTGGCCGCGGATGGCAAACACACCCACTGCAATGTGGTGGCGCTTTCCGGCCCCACCCATGCGGAGGAAGTGGCCCGCGATATGCCCACCCTGATCGTGGCGGGCAGCCCGGATGAAGCCGCCGCACGCAAGGTACAGCA
>OGXI01001009.1_pt1 | contig 24239 bp, 15 predicted proteins | sample 1576221 | NCBI WGS metagenome assembly OGXI01 (sample SAMEA3541523, study PRJEB24748) | human gut metagenome | biome: human gut; feature: human-associated habitat; material: faeces | place: China | collected 2012
TTGTCATCAAAATAAATGCCGCTTGGTGTAAAAGTGCCCGAGCCGATATTGCTGATACAGTTATAGCGGACAACATTGCCGTAGGTGCTGTAGCTGTAGCCCGTATAAATCGCACCTGCATCTGAGGATTGTAAAACTACATCGTGAATGTAATTGTATTCCACTACATTTTCATTGCCTGTATAGTAAACACCCATATGCGGCGCATTGTAGATTTCATTATGGGAAACGGTGTTGCCGATACCGCTTAAATTCACACCCGAAATATATGTTTTCTGAATTTCGCCGTAATCGTGCAGGCTGTTGTCGGTAACAGTATTGTTGCCGTATACAAAACCTTCTGCACTGCCACCCGAAAGCACAACCGCATCTTTTCCGATAAAAGCGACCTCGCAGTTTTCCACAAGATTATTTTTGCCGCTGACATTGATTCCGCATTCCGCCGCATTTTTAACCGTGCAGTTTACGATTTTGCAGTTCTCGCCTGCAATGTTAAGTGCATCGCTTCTTGTGCTCTGCAATGTAATATCACTGATGGTTATATTTGACGCTTTTTCTGTGATGCTGATTATATTTTCATTGCTTGTTGAAAGCATAATTTTGCTGTTTTCATTTTCATCGGGAGGATAAAAATACAATATTCCGTTATCACGGTCTATGTAATATTCACCCGGTGTGTCAAGTTCTTCAAGAACATTGAAGAAATAATAATACCCACCCTCTTTAAAGCCGTATTTACTGCAATACTCAGTAGTTATTGTTTTATCGTCATTTATACTTTTTATCGGTGTGGACATATCTGCCCAGTCCCAGTAAAAGTAACCGAACGCCCACAAGTCATCGGTATTCTGCCAGCTTTTAACTCTTGAGTAGGTATCCTTGTCAAGGGCAAATGTGCCGCCTCTTTGATTGCGTCTTTCGAGCCACGATTCATCGGTAGGTGCGGGAGCGTTCGGCTCATAGCAGTCACCGATATCGCTGACCTTGCCCACGGTTATATACGAATCGTTGGGATAGCGTGCAACCGTCATCCTTTTATCGTTAAAGAATAATTCACAAGGATTTTCAGTTGCCGCATCGTCATAATACTCTTCCGTATTAAATCCGCCTGTCGCCTTGATTTTGCCGTAATCCGATTTTGTTAGACCGTGTTTTTTCAAATCAATCATCTTAACCTTATCCGCCGCCTGACTGCTAAGTCTTTTTGCGGTTTCACCGTTGACAGCGGAAAAATCGGCAATCGTTAAAATTTTGCCGCCGCAAAGGATAACCTCACCGTCGCCGTAGGAAGTGTAGGTAACAGATGTGCTTTTTGAAGAATCTCTTTCATCAAACGCAATACCCGTTTCATAATATGTGCCCGCCATTATTGCAACGGTAATTGATGCTTTACTTTCATCGGAATTTGCAATAGCTTCACGCACAGCCTGCTGTGCTCTTTGAATTGTCTGAAACGGCTTTTCAAGTGTGCCGTCGCCATTGTCATCACCGTTTACGGATACATAAAAATCCGCATTTTTAACAAACTCTTTCTGACTGTTCGATTTAGTGTAAGCAAGTGACGTTGGGGAAGCTATCGGTTCGTATTTATTTATATAAGACATATATACACCCACCGATGCTCCGATTACGGCAAGAGCCAAACCGACGGACACTGCTGAAATTATAATTTTCTTTTTCATAAAAATGTCCTTTCCTTTATTTACTGCGTCTGCCTGCATTTTCGATAATCATTTCTCTGTTTTCCTGCCATTTTGAATTTAAACTTGTATAGTTGTTTTTTACAACAAGCTTTCGTTTTGAGTGTGAAGACCATTTCACGCTCTTATCAAGCTTGTAGCTGTTGATAAATTTTTTACGGGTATCAACAAAGTTATTCTGAACCATTATATCTTCAAGACCGTAATTTAAATCATGCATCAGCAAAAAGCCCATATTGCCCTCACCTATAACGTTGTTCTCGGCAAGAAAATAATTTGATTTTTCGTCAAAATACAGACCTGCATAGCCGTGTCCGCCTTCAAGATAATTTCCGCTGATTCGGTTTTTTTCTGTTGTTTGGAAGGTTCCTAACACATACAGTCCTGCACCGTCATACAGATGATTTTCAATAATATTTGTGACCTTGTTATTTCTTATCTGATAGTTCTGCATATCGGTAACGGCACCCCAACCCCAGCCGACGGAAATGCCAGTATAGCTTCCATCGTTCACCTCATTGTGGTCAACAATCAGATTTTGTGCGTAACCGACCATAATTCCTACACCGCCGAGATAGCTTTTTCCTATACCGTCAATTACATTATCTGTTATTGTAATATTTTCAGGTACATACAATTTCTTTTCCCCTGAATCGGAGAAACTCCCGGCTACAATTGCACCTGCCGCGATATTCGTTATATCATTATAGTAAAGAAGTATATTATCACAATATTCATCGAATTTAATTGCCGCAGAACCGATATTTTCAATACTGCAATTCATAAATTCAATACCGTCACTGTTTGATATTTCAATACCGGCCATCGGTGTCTGCCATGTTGTCACATCATCAGTAATTTTCATATAGCTTGTTGCCTGCCCATCAAGAAAACCTGTATAAGACGGCTCATTCCAGTTGGTGTATGCAAAGCTTATATTATTAAATCGGATATTTTCGCAATTGTTGATTTTAACAAGCTGCTCTGCCTGCGGGATTGTAAACATCAGATTATTGATTTCCTCAGGATTTTCAGGATAATAATAAAGCATTTGGGATGAATTGTCATAATACCATTCACCCTGAGAATCCAATGTGCTTAATGAATTTTCAATCCAGATTTTCGGCTCTGCGATTTTTGAGCTTCGTTTGGAAAAGAATTTTTCTTCGCTGTCAGGTGTCAGAGCAAATATAATATTTTCTGAATCCGTTCTATAACTTTTTACTTTCGCAATAGAATGCGTCCAAGCTTCGACAATATGAATTTCAATATTCGATAAATTTTCTTTTGAGATATATTTTTCAAAATCTTTAGGAAGGGCAAGTTCTTTACTGTCATCAAGCCATTTGCCTGTCAGCACCTCTGACTGATAATCATCGCTTTTCTCAGGGAAACGGGAACGCACAGCCTGTTTTTTGTTTACATAAAGCTGTCTGAAATTTTCGGCGCTGTCTATCTTTCTGCTGAAAATACCGTTTCCCTCGTCTTTCCAGTTTCCGCTTATTTCAAGTCCGCCGCTTATAACCGCTTTGCCATTTTGTGAACTAAAAATAATAGGAAGTTCGCTTTTACTTTTTTCATTGAAAACCAGCGGTTCTGAAATGCTCGTGCCCGAACCATTAAGATCAATTAAGATACTGTCAAACCCCGCCGTTTCTTCTACAGTAAGATTCACCGCTTTATTGTAGGCGTTTTCAATTGCCTCCTTTGTTGCATCAGTTAATGATATCTTATAACTGTTGGCATAGTCTTGATATTTTGTTTGTGTAACTTTTAAATTATAATTACCTATTGGCTGAAAAACATAAAACAAAACAGTTACTCCTGAAATTAAAATTGCTAAAGCAAGTATTACTGCAATTGTTCTTAAAACAATTTTCATTATTTTTTTATTCTTAATTTTCAACATATATATGCTCCACTGTTGTTTCATCACCCATCGTTATAAGCGTACCGCCGTTCTGACTGTCCGATTTTGTGTAAGCAAGTGCTGTTGGGGAAGCTATCGGTTCGTATTTATTTATATAAGACATATATACACCCACCGATGCTCCGATTACTGCAAGAGCCAAACCGACGGACACTGCTGAAACTATGATTTTCTTTTTCATAGAACTTCCTCTGTTTTAACTGTAATAAAGATATTTACTTCACCGTAAATTCTGTCGTTAAATATTCATCGCTGACCTTATTAAACGAATTTACTGCATACACATGCAAAAAGTATTTACCTTTCTCCAAGCCTCTTATTTTATTCTGTTCGGTATACATTATATCATTTCCAAGAATATAATTCTTTCCGAAAAAACGCACATAAGTTTTTTGACCGATTTCATTTTCAATTTCATAAATGTAATATTTTATCGGAACATTTTGACAAGCACAATCAAAGCTTACTACAGCACCGTCTGATGTGCTTTCAGCAGAAATTTCAGCGTCACCAAATGTCGGAGCAATGCCGCTTCCTAATTTTTCGGCAGTTCTTGTAAATGAACTTTTGTCAAAAGAACGCATTATAAATTCTTCGCCGAATTCAATTCCGGTATTTAAGTTTACTTTTTTCAATGTGAACGAATTGCTTTGCGTATCTACATACATCAAATATCCGTTATTCACATTATTTCTGTCAGGTACATCTTCGGGTTTGTAAATACCGATAAGCTGAGGGTTTACCATATAATCCTTTTTATCAAGTAGTCCCTGACTTTGAAAGACAAGATTTTTTTGTGAAATATCCGCCGGAAAGTCGTTTGCTTTATTTTCATCTTCATTATCAAGCCAGTCAAAATCGAAATAGCTTGTTGTTCCCGTATTGATAACGGTAAAATCTTTTTGCATAATCGCTCTTTCATCGCTCATACAGTAATGAGAATGTCCTGTAAATACAACCGCCTGCGGATATTCTTTTAAAATACTATATATTTCTTCATATTGCGGTGTTGCCCAATGTCCGCCATTCACAATATTGCTGATGGGCATATGGATAAAAACAAAAATAGGCTTGTTTGGATCTTCTGTATTTGCAGCAGCAAGTTGTTCTTTTAAAAATTCTATTCTTTTCTCATTATATGTTCCATCTGCAAGTGTATCGTTGCTTTCGGCAAGCTCTTCATCTCCTTTTTCAAGTTTTGAATTAGAAATGGAGATAAAGCTATAGCCGTTAACAATCGTTCTTGTGTTGAGAGGAAGACCGGTTGACTTGTAAAAATTGTGTTCCTGGTTGCCACCGTAAAATTCATGATTACCCATAGGATAAATAATGTGCGGTGCTTCTGCTCTGTCCTCACCGTAAACATAATCCAAAATCTTATTGTAAGCACTGTAAGATGCATAATCTCCTGTGGCATTTGTCATATCTCCGTTAAATACTATCATATCGACATTTTGACTTTTATAGTATTTTAATGCTTTTATAAGATGATCTGCACCATTCATAACAGTAGCATAATCCCAACCGTAAAGATTTTTTTCTTCCTGTGGAAGCTGAGCATCTGATATAATGCCGACTTTTATATAGTCTTTTGAATTTGCTTCTATGGTTTCAACAACATATTTCTTACTTTTAGGAACGGTGAGAGCCTTATAAGTAATTACTGTTGCCGTAATTATTATTGCCGATGTCAAAAATAAAGACAATATAATTAAATGTGTTTTCTTCATTGTTTTTCTATATCCTTTTTAATATTTAGTATTACTGAAATTGTTTCTAAAACAATTTTCATTATTTTTTCTTAATTTTCAACATATATATGCTCCACTGTTATTTTATCACCCATTGTTATAAGTGTACCGCCATTCTGACCGGGTGTCTGATTGCATCTGTCGCCGGTTTTCATTGCATAAGTCAGTCTTACTCCCTCATACATCACACTATAATTATTCAAATGGTCATGACCGGCAAATACATATTTTGTACTGTCAAACTCCTTGATTGCATTGAACATACCTGTATTTATATATGACGGGCATTCCTCTTCACCTTTAATGCCGAAGTTTTCACCTTCTGCACCACCTTCTTGCTGCCATAAATCATAGGCTGTTTTAAATTCAGGAATAGGAATATGCATAAATATCATAGAATCTGTTTTGGAATTGTTATATTCATTAATTCCGTTTATTGCCCATTTATACCACTCAATCTGACTATCAAAAATAAAATCATAATGCATATTTTCATCGTCCTTATCATAGTAACGGCTTGCATGCGTATCCATCATAATGAGACTCTGCACGATTTTATCATTTTCTCTGATATTTATTATGTAATTTCCGATTCCTCCGATATTATCGGGACCCTGCTTAAACAAACAATTTTCAGCTTCTTCGTATTTATTTGCTATCCATGCTAAATCAACATTTCCCTCACCGTCGTGGTTGCCGTTAATCGGTGCCCATGGAATACCGTAGCTGTCTATTTTATTAATTGCCTTAATCACAGAAAATTTAGTGAATTTTGCCCAAACCAAATCTCCTGTGATAACTATTAAATCGGGCTTTTGCTCTGTAATAAGTGCATCAATTGTTTCATAAACGTTATCAGCCCGTCCGCACAAATCTAAAGCATCGTTAAATTGCAAATCAGTAATAACAAGAATTTTGAAATCCTTATTTTCTTCCTTTTCAAGGACAACAGTATCATTTATATCATAAGGTTTATCTCTGTACCAATAGTCGTAATCGTATGTTTTTCCTTTCAAAGGGAACATCAATATTGATACGATGATTAAAACGATAACCAAAAATATGCTTATGCCTATAATCAGACCTTTAATTGTTTTACTCATTTTTCTTTTTCTCCGTTTCTATATACGAATTCAATAAAGCACAAGCAAGCGACAAGCCGCCTGCGGTATACAGTATGGGCTCATAGCTGATAAGTGCGGGCATAAATCTGCTTAAAGCAAAAAGTCCCACAGCAAAAAGTACAAGCAATATATAATGAATCACACCGTTTTTTACCGTTGCACCAAACGACAGACCGATAAACAGTCCCGTTAAACCGCCCATAATTCTTGCTATCCACATAACGGCTAAGGTTATTGAATTAGTTTTCATTAAAGGCATAAGCATTTGCAGATGATAAATACTCAAGTATGTAAGCAGTATTATAAAAATGCCCGAAAACAGAAGTCCGAAGGAAAGAAGCTTTTGCCTGTCAAATTTTTTCGGTAGTAAAACAGACAGAAAAGTGCCGACTGCAAAAAGCGGCGCAAATATTGCAATTAAAATCGTGAATATTTCGTGTTCCTTCATTGCGGCATCATACACATAATCCTTAATCAGAAAGATGACCGAGGACAGGGAAACGCCTATGCTTGCAGATGTTAAAAATTTCGTAAGCTTTTTCATTTTGTTACCTCCTGTAAATAATCGGATATGGCTTTTGTCAGCGAGCGTTCATCGCCCGACGGCAAATCGCAGTACTGGCTGAATATCATAACGCCGCCGTAACCCTTTAAGTATGCATAGGCTGTTTTGTCACGGACAATTGCCTGCGAATTGAAATATGTGTATCTGTCTTCCTGTGTGTCATATTTTTTCATTGTGTAGAAATTATTGAACGGAGATATTTCTTCACTTATTGCGTTATACGCATATTGCTCCATTCTACCGCCCTCCCATGTTCCGTAGAACGGGTAGCCAATATTTATCTGCTCCTTTGAAAAACCCTGGCTTTCAATATAGTCCGCCGCCTGCACACAACTGCTGTAGAATGAGGAATGCTGTCCGTCCTGATCAAGAATGTCATAGCCCATAACATTCACATAATCAATACATTCGATTGTTTCCGGTGTGTATTTTAATGCCCAAGTTGCAAGAGCTAAAGAAAGCGTTGCGTCCTCTTTATTCCACATTTCGGCTTTCATTCTTGCTTTGAGCTCCTGCAAAAAGCTGTTGTAAGCGTCAAATTCGTCTTGCGACATCGGGAATTCCCAGTCAAGATCAATGCCGTCAAATTCATATTTGTTGGCAAAAGCAATCATATTGGTAATCAGAGTGTCCCTGTTTTCCGTAATGGATTTCATAACTCTTTGATTACCGTTTTCGCCTGAGGGGTTGAGAATGGTTATAACAAGATTTACGCCCTTTTCGTCGAGTACATCGTGGAGATTTCTCATCATTGCACCATAGTATTTCTCCTCGTCACGCTCTATACCGTCCCAACCGTCTGTATGAATTATTCCTTCCTCATCCCAACGGACATTGCCGATGTCAATATAATCGGTTACGGTATCGTAATAATCTGCGTCAATAAGCTCCTTGATTTTTGCGTCTTTTTCGGAATCGGACAGCGTTGTGTCGTCAATGATGCCGAATACGGTACCGCCCAAGGTGCTGTAGGTTGAAACTCGGAAATCATTCTTCTTTTCGGGAATGGCGTTATATATTTCCATTTCACGGATTTTGGGCAGATTGTCGCTTTCCTCCACCGTCAGCTTTACATAACGAGCCTTGACCGTGTCAAAGGTGCAAAGACGGTGAAATTCAATTTTATCGTTCGCATAAATTTGTGTAAAGCTTTCGTTATCGTCCGATACCGATACAGAAAATTTCTGCACATTGAGTCCTTTTTCTTTTAAAATCACGGTGTTGAATTCACAGCTTTCGCCAAGGTCAATCACCGCCTCGCCGCCGTTTCTTGTTTTAAAACGGTAAACGGAGCTGTCCTTGCCGTCCGTCATCTTATTGCTTTTATCTCTGAGTGCAAGATTTTCGCTTTGTATGTAGTCCTGATTGGACGCATATTTTGAGCTTGTGCCCATAGCTTCGCCGACCGCCGAAAGTGAAATCAGCAGTACCATAAACAGGCTTATTACAGTAACCGTAAATTTTTTCATTATCGTTTTACCTCCAAGGTTTTTATTTCAAAGGGATTGAAATGCAGGTTGCCCAAATTCATTTCCTTTGCGTTTTCAAAAAGCATATCCGTTTCATGTATGCTTTCATAGGCAATATTTATGTCAATTTCCGTGTCTGTTTCCTTTCCTGCGGTTTCATACATTCTGAAAGCAAGGTTGCCGTTGTCGTTCACAAAAACCGTTTCAAGAATTACATTTTCCGCATTGCAGGTGACAAGCGGCTTTATATCGGCAGAGCCTTCGTATATCCTGACAGGGTTATTCAGCTCATAGCCGATTTTTATAAGCTCGCTTTCTATTGGCTTTTCCTTGTGGGGATAAATTGCGTAGGTAAAACTGTGCTCGCCTCTGTCAGCAGTTTTGTCCGGACGTACTGTACTTCGCAGGCAGTTAAGACTGATTAAGCCGTCCTTCACTCTGTGACCGTATTTGCAGTCGTTGAGTATAGCAACGCCGTATTTTCCATCGTAAACATCAACCCATTTGTGTGCAGGAATTTCAAACTGTGCATAGTCGATTTTGTTATCGGTTTTCGTGCTGCGTTCAATATTTCCGAACTGAATGTCGCACAAAACCCTGTCACTGAAATTTTTGGGATAAGCGTCAATACGAAGCATTTTGTGCGTTTCGTGCCAGCTGACCTCATTTTCAACCTTGATATACGGACTGTTTTCCGTCAAAATAATTCTTTGCTTTAACGAGGACTTGTTATAGGAAAATTCATTTTCACGGATAACGCTGTTGCCGTCAATATATGCACGGCTTTTTACAAGCTGCATATCCTTTGGCTTATGCTTTGTATAATTTATATCAATATCCCATGCGTTATATGGGCGGACATTTCTGTCCTTATAAATTCTGACTGCGTTGAAGCTTGATGAAACGCAGTTGTAATCATTGTGCGTATCAAGTATTTTTTCTATCTGTCCCTTGTTATTAAACACAACCTTTAAGTTTTCGTTTTCAAGCGTATTTTCGGAAAAATGCAACGAAACAGGCGACTTTGCTTTTTCCAATTTACACGATGAATAGGGCGCAAGGGAATATCTGTACCATTCGCCATTATGTTTTGTGTAGCCTGAACGTTCAAAATCAATGGGATTTACCGCAAAATAAGCATTTTCGTCATTGCTCAAATAAGAAACGGCTTCATCAATAATGCTGTTCAGATTTGTCTTTAAGATTTCATACCGTGCGTTACATTCCTCATAAACTCTGTGAATGGACGACCCGGGCAGAATATCGTGAAACTGATAGAGTAAAACCTCTTTCCAGATTTTCTCAAGCTCTTTATGCGGATATGCTTTTCCTTTAAGGTAGGCTAAGGTACAAACCCATTCAGCAAAATGGAGCAAACGCTCGCATTCTCTGTTATTCTTTTTTACCTTCCCCTGTGTTGTGTATGTGCCCTGATGCTTTTCAAGATACAGCTCACCCTTATGTTTCGGATATTTTAAAGTGTCCTTTTGAAGTTCTTCAAAAAAGCTTTCGGAAGAGGATAACTTAACCTTCGGCAAATATGGAAGTTTTTCGCATCTTTTTGCCATTTCCACGTGATATTCGCCCGGTCCTCCGCCGCCGTCACCGATGCCGAAAGGCATAAATGCAATCTTGCTTACTGCCTTTTCTTTATATTTTTTGCTGATTTTGTCAAAGGCATATGGCGTTGCGTTGGAATTGTAATCCCCCTCGGGCGGCATATGCACAAGCACCTCGCTGCCGCCCAGCCCCTGCCATAAAAAGGTGTGATACGGAAATTGATTTACCGTGTTCCAGCTCAGCTTTATTGTGAGAAAATTATCCATACCGCACTTTTTGATAATCTGCGGCAAAGCGGCGGTATAGCCGAAAACATCAGGAAGCCAAAGTGTTTTAACGTCCTTTCCGAATTCCTTTCTGAAATAAGTCTTACCGTAAAAGCACTGACGGATAAGGCTTTCTCCGCAAGGCAGATTTGTATCGGGCTCAACCCACATACCGCCCTGCGGCTCAATATTGCCGTTTTTTACAGCCTGTTTTATTTTTTCAAAAAATGCAGGCGACTGCTCTTTTATAAACTCATATTGCTGTGGCTGACTGCCGTTAAAAACATATCTTGGGCACTGTTCGCTTTCATAAATTGCATTTGAGAATGTTCTTATTGCTTTTCTTTTTGTTTCACGAACAGGCCACAGCCAAGCAAGGTCAAGGTGACCGTGTCCAACAGCATAAACGGTAAAATCCTGTTTGTATTTACCATCAAACATTTTTGATAAAGCATTTCTCGCCTTCAAGATATTTTCCGATTCTGTATTGTGTGCAAGTGATATTGCCTTGTTTATATGAGCCTTAATTTCTCTTTTCTGTGCATTATCATTTACTGCACTGAGGAGCTGATAGCAGGCTAAAATATCGTAATACAAATCTAATATATCCTGTCTAAAGACACAAATATCAGCTCTTTTAAAGCGTGCCTGACCGCTGCTTTTTCCACCTCTGCCGTTGTTGCCGCAGTCGGCATAAAACAATATTTTTCCGTCCTTAAAGTTATCTATTCGATCTAAAGGAATTACCGCTTTGCCTTTGACAGTCTGAAAATTATCTACCATTCCGAGCACATTCGTTATGCCCTGAATAACCTCGCCGTTCTTATTATAGATACAACCCTCGCCGCCGACATCAATTACAGCAACAAGATTTTCCTGCATATTATCTATATCCGCCGTGAATTTGAACCATGCACAGTCAAAAAATCCGCCCCAACTGTCGCCGATTTTTATATTATCGAAACGCTCGTTTTTCATATCGTCAAAGCATATCGGTTCGGTTGATTTATGCACAAACGCATTTAACTGTGCAATAGGTGTGTAAATGCTCTGCTTTAATTTTTTCAAAAAAAGCGAATATTTTATATTACTGTGATGCTGTAAAAATGTTCGTAAATTTTCGTCCATAATGTTCTCCGTTCTCGTGCACGATAATGTGTAAAAATAAAATGCAATGGCGTTGCATTTTATTAAAGTGATTTATCAACCTTTATATACAGCTGTGAATACTGATACTCGGATACTGCCGTTTTGGCAACAACCGTTTCAAACACGCTTTTTACGGCGTTATATCCCTGCTCAAAGGGCTGCTGATAAACAGTTGCCAGTATATCACCATTTATCATAGCTTTTCTTGTTGTTTCGGTATCGTCAAATGAGCAGACCTTTATATTCCGTCCGCTTTCTTTAATCGCTTTCAGCGTTCCTGTAACACCGCCTGCGGTTATGCATACAAAATCAATGTTTCTGTTTTTTTGCAGCACGGTTTTCATTGCCGTGTAGGCTTTTTCGTTATCGTCATTATTCTCTATCACATCGGCAATTTGTATGTTTTCGTATTCTTTAATAACGTTGGAAACGCCCTCAACTCTCTGCCTGTGCCCTTTATGCGCCGAGCTTCCCGTAACAATGCAGAGGTTTGCTTTTCCGCCCGAGAGCAGACCCACAAGACGACCTGCCGTTTCACCGCTTTTCAGATAATCACAGCCCACATATGTAAGACGCTTTGAATCGGATATATCGCTTGAAAGCGTAATTACATTTATACCGCTGTCGGTCATTTCATCAATTTTTCTGCAAAGCGCTTTGTCCTCAACAGGGGTCAGAATTACATTCTTTGTGCCTTCGGGCAAATCGGAAACAGCCTGAATAATATCACAAGCGTTATATCCTTTTATTTCTCGGATATTCAGTTTTATACCATAATCAGAATATTCATGCTCAGCGGCAAGCATTCCTTTTTTTACATCTTCGAAAAATGAATTGCCGATACTGTTCATGATAACTGTAACAGGCACAGAACGGTTAGAATATACCAAAGCCTTTCCTATAAGATTAGGCTTATAGTTATGCTCCTCTGCGATTTTGAGTATTCTTTCCTTGGTTTCGGGATTTACGCCTTCTCTTCCCTTCAAGGCACGGTCAACCGTACCTCTGCTGACCCCTGCAAGCTCTGCAATTTCTTTTGCGGTTATTGCCATAAATTCCTCCGCTTGACTTTTGATTTCAAATATTATATAGTAAATATTGTTACACTCGTGCTCGTGCACGGCTATAATGATTGTAATTCATTAAGTTATGAAAGTCAAGAGGTATTTCTATGACAGGGGAAAATTACAGACATCATAAAGAAAAAGGAAAGCATATTGCAGAGCAGATGACTCTGACAGAATTAGCGTCGCAGATGCGCAATTCATCAAAATCAATAAAACGCTTAAATATCAAGCAGTATAACTGGTGGAACGAGGGACTGCACGGTGTTGCAAGAGCAGGTGTTGCAACCGTATTTCCGCAGGCAATTTGTATGGCGGCTTCTTTCGATACAACAGCAGTTAAGCGATGTGCGGATATTATTGCAACAGAGGCAAGAGCCAAATTCAACGAGAGTCAAAAGAACGAGGATTTCAGTATATATAAAGGGCTTACGCTTTGGTCGCCTAATATAAATATTTTTAGGGATCCACGCTGGGGCAGAGGTCACGAAACCTATGGCGAAGACCCGTATTTAACCTCCGTTCTAGGCTGTGCCTTTATTGAGGGAATACAGGGCGACGACGAAAAATATATGAAAGCCTCTGCATGTGCAAAGCACTTTTGCGTGCACAGCGGTCCCGAGGGATTAAGGCACACTTTTAATTCCGAAGTGTCCAAAAAGGATTTTTACGAAACGTATATTCCTGCGTTTGAAGCCACCGTTAAAAAAGCAAAGGTCAGCGGTGTTATGGGAGCATATAACATGGTGAACGGTGAAAGCTGTTGTGCCTCTGACAAGCTGATTGATAAGCTATTAAGAAAAGAATGGGGCTTTGACGGTTACTATGTTTCAGATTGCTCTGCAATATTAGATGTTATATATAAGCATAAAAGAACCCTTAATCCCTCAAAGGGTGCCGCAATGGCTGTAAATGCAGGCTGCGACCTTGAATGCGGCGTGGTCTATTCTCTCTTGCCGTTATCGGTAGGTTTAGGTTACATAAGCAAGGATACTCTGAGAAAATCGGTTGCAAGACTGATGGCAATTCGCAGCTCTTTAGGAATGTTTGACGACAACTGTCCTTTTAATAAAATTACAATAAAAGAAAACGCAACGCCCGAGCACGAGGCACAAGCCGTAAAAATGGCTGAAAAAGGAATTGTACTTTTAGAAAATGACGGTATACTTCCCCTTAAAGAAAACGCACAGAAAATCTTGATTACAGGATTTAATGCCGACAACAAACTAGCTTACCTCGGAAATTATTTCGGAGATCCGTCGCATTTTGTTATGGTTACCGAAGCCATTTCACAATATAACATTGATACTGAATTTATCAGAGGCATACATCTTTATAATCAAAACACAAATTATGACAAGGAAGCAGCATTAAAATCAGCCGCAGAATCGGATATTATCATTATGTGCACAGGGCTTGACTCTTCAATAGAGGGCGAAGAAGCCGGAGGTGCTCTTGCAGGAGGAGGCGGTAATATCGGTGAACAGGGTGACCGTGAAACCTTGGAACTGCCGATTAATCAACAGGAATATATTGAAAAGCTTATCCGTACAGACAAAAAGGTAATTTTGCTTAACTTTTCAGGCGGCTGTATAGACTTCAGAAAATATAAAGATAGAGTAAACGCTATCTTGCAATGCTGGTATCCCGGAGCACAAGGCGGACAGTCTATTGCTAATATACTTTTCGGAAAGTGCTCTCCAAGCGGTAAATTACCGATTACATTTTATAACTCAGTTGATGACCTGCCCGACTTTACCGATTATTCTATGCAAAACAGGACATATAGATATTTTAACGGAGATGTTCAGTATCCTTTTGGCTACGGAAAAACTTATACAAAGTTCGATTTGTTAAAAATCAATTACAATTCAAAAGAAAAGCAATTATCTTGCTTAATTAAAAACTCTGGCGAATTTGATTGTGATGAGGTGGTTCAGATTTATATAACCTATCCCAAAACAAATTACGAACTTCCGACTAAATCGTTAATCAAGTGCAAGAGAGAATTTATTCCAAAGGGTGTTACAAAAGAATTTATATTCACTTTTGAAAAAAATGATTTTTATTCAATAGATCATTTTGGCAATACCGTTTTCCTTGAAGGTTCATATAAAATATTGACAACAGATGGACAAAACATATATGATGAATCAATTTCGTTTTATAATAGTCAAGAAACAAATATAGTAAATGAATGTCCACTTTAATCATATATAAAGCAATGATTTTTATGAGTTGATTGATAAAAAAACAAAAGCAATGTCAAGACTTCAAATTTTTCAGCCTTGAACATAGTAATAAAATCACGGTAATTAAAGTCTTTGCCGTACTTTTTTCTGTGATACCAATAGACGGGATTGACTTTGTAGTACATCAGTCTCGGGTACCATTCGCTGAAATATTCAGGCACGGTAAACACACCCCAATGAATAAATACACCGAATTTAGCCTGTCTGTACCATTCGGGTACAGGGTACTCTGCAAAACTTTCCCAATCAAACTTATATTTTCCGCTTTATAATTATGAAATACTGTTCAATATTTTAGAAATCCTATCACAATAACAAAAGCAATATAGTTTCTAAAGAGTATCGCTCGTTATCGAAAATATAACACAATCTGTTCATCCATAATGTGAGGATGAAATATTAAATTATGAGGTGTTATGGTATTATTATTCAATTTTCAAAGAAAAGATTGTGGTATGTTACCTTGCAAAGAGCGACATTGCAAGTACGATTTTCTATATTTACCTTTGCATTTTTAATGGATAAACAATATAAAAGTCCGGAAAGAAAAATTTGATTTTTGAAATGAAAATTTTCAAACACATTATTGCTTTAATATTGGGGTTTTAATATTACCAATAAGTCCTCTTACTGAGTTTAATAACACAAAAAAATTCAATAATAGAACTGACAAGCCGGTACCGTTTTTTAAAAACTGATAACTCCACAGTACAGTACCCGCCAATCCGGAAAGCAGAATAACAAAATATGCCTCTTTTTTCTTAATGGCAAGTAAAATACAGGAAATAAAGCTTGCAGAGAAAAAGAATGCATCAAAAACAGCCCCATTGCCATTCACAGACTTTAGAAGCATATAGGCGATAATAACAGAGAATATAAACGCTAAGGCAATACAAATCCTTTTGAGACTTGACACTCGTTGCATTTTTACGGAGTTATCTTCCTGCTTATTCCATGTTATAAAACTGATAATCGCCGATGGGAACTGTATCAACAGCATAAAAACACAGGATGCATAAATTTCATCAAAATATGACATAATGCCATACGATGCGGCATATAGCATACCTACAACAAATCCAAAGCGTTTTCCTGAACAAACCAAAAAGTTAAAAGCAATTCCGGCGGCTGATATTATAATTCTGTAAAATTCATCTCGAACAAGTATTCCGGACAGAACGATAATTAAAACCTGTACTGTTATTAAAATTATTTCTTTATTTTTTGAAAGAGTTTGTTTTTTCATAGCTTATAAACCCAGCCTATATTAAAAGGTATATAATCCCGGTCCTTATTTATCAATTATTCAACATATCATAATTCAAATAAATTGGACTTACAGTCAACTTTTCAGTTTCATCAAACTCCAAAACGGTTCCGCCGCAAACGCTTCCATCTTCAACCCAGTCATGACCATCACCGGTTTTCGTTGCATAAGTTAATCTAACTCCTCGGTACAAAACCGAAAAATTATTTTTATGTTCATGACCGCAAATGACGTTTTTGGTACTATTCAGTTCAACAATTTTTTCAAACATACCGCTATTATAATACGGTGAACAAATAGGCTCTCTCAGCATACCGAAATTCCCATTCCCATCTTTTGTAAAGCCATCATTAATAGGCTCATATATTTTCGCTGCCATATTATATTCCGGCAGAGGAATATGAATAAACAGCGTACTTTCTACCGGTGTGCCATTATATTCGGTAAGTCCTTTTACCATATATTCATACCAATGTATTTGATTTTTTTTAATATAGTCATAGCCTGTTCCAACAACAGTATATTCATTATTATTTACATCTTCTGACGGTGCAAAAAGGTAGCCATCTTTTGTAATCCATCCATTCAATTTTAATTTCTCCGACTCATTTAAGCCGGTCAAATTAATTTTTTCACTGCCTATATTTACAGAATCAATCGTAGAATAGCTACCGAGAGAATGTGTATCCATCATAATCATCGAATGAAATATTTCATCGTCAATTGCGGATTTAACATTAATAACATAATTACCTATGCCGGAAATATTTATTGGACCTTTAGCCAAATCCTTACTGCGATTTACATTTTCTTTATAATTGAAAATAATATTTTGAGCCTGTAAATACTCATCAAATATCCAATTGCCGTCAACATCAGATTCGGTATCATGATTTCCTAATATCGGCGCCCATGGAACATCAAATTCTATACATATTTCATCAATTTCTTTCACAAATCTTTTGACAGCTTTTTTTGAATTTTTCAACCATGTATTATCTCCGGTAAAGGTTACTATACTCGGATTTGTTTCTTGTATAAGTTGACGTACAAGTTCATAAGTGCGATTGATTCTCTTCTGAGACATACCTTCGGACAACTGTAAATCGGTAAGATTTAAAATCTTAAAATCCGATTTTTCATCAACAGTCAATATGTACGCATCCTTATCTATATTATATTTATCGTTTTCGTTCCACACTAATTGTGATGGCTTACCTTCCAAATTTTTATAAATTCCCGCAATGTGAACCCCTACAGAAAGACTAATGATTACAGGTATAATGATTAAAAGAGAAATAACAGTTTTTGTTTTTTTCTTCATAAGTCAATTGTCTCCTAATAAATTTTATTTATATAATCCGGTTTCAAGTAAAACAGGTGCATTTCTGCTCTGTGTGATTTTTACAATAATTTTATCGGTTTTTACAGAATTGAAAAAGCAGATTTTTTTATAGCCTATGGTTTCGCCTTTGAATACCGTAACGCCGTTAGCTATAATTTCAAATTTTTCAACTCTCTGACTATGCGTAATATCTTCACGCAAAATTGCTTTTTGAATACAGCTTGTATTAAAGCGCAATTCATATGTGTGCTCATCAATCTGATTTCGCCTGCAATCAACCCTTTCTGCAAAATCATTTTCAATACGCTTACGTGCAGTTTGCAGCCGTTTGATAAACTTTTTAGGCAAATCTCCTTTTTTGTTCGGCGGAATATTCACAAGCAGAGTTGCGTTGTTTCCGACAGATGTATAATAGCATTCCAGCAAATTTTTAACGGAACGCGTCATCGTTATTTCAAAGGATTTGTGATAAAACCACCCCGCGTATGTAATCGGCACATCCATTTCACTCGGCCAATAGCAGAGCGGCTCATCTTCTGCAATTAAATCTCTGTCGCCAAGTCGTTTATCGGTATGGTCGATTTTGGAAAGCATTTTAAATGCGCCTTCCTCTTGCTGTGACTGCCGCATTACCTCATCATAGACCTGAAGTCTTTTCGGCACTACACTCCATTCTGCTTCTCTTGCCTTGCCGTTCTCATTTCCTATCCACCGAATGTCGGGACCGCAGTTTGAGAGAGCGGCATTCGGCTGATATTTATGAATGGTTGCATAATAACGCTTCCAATCATAGCGCTGTTTTTTGCCATTGCTGCCCTCGCCGCAGGCACCGTCAAACCAAAAGCAAAAAATATCGCCGTAATTTGTGCACAATTCTTCCAACTGATTGCAGAAATAATCGTTATAGGCTTCTGTGCCGTAGGTGGGTTCGTGCCTGTCCCAAGGCGATAAATATATGCCGAGCTTAAAACCGAATTTCTTACAGGATTCGCTGAGTTCTTTTACAATATCGCCCTGTCCGCTTTTGTAAGGCGTATTTCTGATGCAATAATCCGTATATTTTGAATTGAAAAGGCAAAATCCGTCGTGATGCTTTGCCGTAATGATTACGCCTTTACTGCCAGTAGACATTAAATCCTGTACCCATTTGTCGGTATCCAGCTGTTTCAATTTGAAATTTTTGGGATCAACATTACCGTCACCCCATTCCTTTCCGGTATATGTATTCAGCCCGAAATGGATAAAGTTATAATATCCCATTTCAAGAATATTAAGTTGTCTGTTATTCGGAACAATCTTATTGGACATATCGTTGAAATTCAATTTAATCACATCACTTTCTAAAAACAATTAATAAGGCTAATAAATGCCTTGTTTTCACATAACAAGACATTTATTGTAATTATTCGGAAAAAAATTTTAATCGCCTATTTGGTTTTCAAATGTTTTACAGTATTTGTTAAAACACATCTTTTGTATCATCATATTCTATAACTAATCCCTTAAGATTTTTTCCTAAATCAGTCGGATACCATTTTTCACCCAAAACAATATCCGTCTTGTTCTTCTTAATTGACAAACTACGCAACTGATTACAGTCATGAAAAGCTCTTTCATCAATTTCTTCTATTTTCTCATAAATTACAAGTTCGGTTAATCCCGAATTTTTTGAAAAGGCATCTTTACCTATAAATTTAAGATTAGCTGACAGTTTTACTTTGCTCAAATAACCAACTCTAAGAAAAGCATATTCGCCAACTCTTTCAACACTATCCGCAAAAACAACACTTTTTATTTGATTATGATAAAATGCATAATCACGGACAATTTCAACGCCTTCAGGAATTACATATTCATCATCAAAATACTCTTTTATTTCTTTTTTACTTACATCATCGAATTTAATATGTTCTTGAACACCATTTTTAATGGGATTGCATACCAATTCTTTGCCATCCATAGTTAACAATGTTCCGTCTACGACCTTAAAAGAAGTATTGCCTTGGGCAACCTCAATCACTTCCAAATTCGAGTTATTGATAATAGCTCTTGTACCGATTGAGTTTACATTTTTACCAATAACCAATTTCTTTACATATCTCGTATTGCAAATTCCGGTATCGTCTATGGCAACAACTTTTTTTCCGTCTATTTCATCAGGGACAATCAATTCTTCCCTGGATGTTTGATCTGCGTAGCCGGTAATATGGACACCATCCTCCATAACCTCATAATCAAATATATTTGCATCACTGTTGCAGCCGGTCAACCCCAACAAACTCATAAGCAGCATAACACACAGAAAAGAAGAAATTCTTTTTTTCACTTAAATCACCAACCCTTATTTAAAACTTTTTAATTTTCAACAGTTTCAGGAGCTTCTTGTCCGGCATGAAAGCTTACCTCTCCAACTCTCTCCTGCATTTCTTTAATACACTGTGCGTGCTGCTCTTTTGTCAGTTTATAGAAAAAGAACGGTACTGTCGAACACAAAATGCCTATCGAAGTTAAAATAACATAAACATTAAATACACCGGTAATAACCTGCGGATTATATAACAAATCCCAGTCTGACGAAAAGCCGATATTGGCTAATAACTGTGGTAAAATAAGATTCAAAAGCATTGTAACAGGTGCTAACAGCATACCGAAAATGCTCATCATATTATCTGCTCTTTCTCCGTATTTCCATTGATGATAATCTAAGGCATCGGAAGTAACACCTGCCAAAAGTCCGGTTTCTATCGGAGAAAATAAATTTTTAAGCAAAGCAGCAAACATAAACACAATAAGACCTACAGTTATGCTGCTCATATTAATTGCCCAATACATCAATCCAACGCATAAAAGAGAAAAAATTCGTGCCCAAACAAGAATTGTACCCTTTTCAAATTTCTTTATTAAAAACGGCGTAAGTAAATTACCAGCGGTCATAGATAAAACAATTACATTACTTGCAATACCAAACCAGCTTTCAAGTCTTATACTGTAAACAAACCACCATTGCAATATCTGACTGAACAGAACAGTCCACACGCCAAATAAATTAGAAAAATTAATTATCCATAAATGAGGATTCTTTAAAACATTTTTTACACCTTTAAAAAATTTAACCTTTTGCTTGTTTTCATTTGGCTTTTCAATAATACGTTCTTTAACCTGAAGCATACAAAATATTGTTACAGCAACGCCTGTTACCGCAAAAATAGGTACAAATATTTTATATGTAAGCAACTCGGTAAATCCGCCTGTTGTACCAATCAGCACAGGAAAAAACATGCCGATTACAGATGGCACAAGACCGGTTATTATAGGTACAATCGAATACATTGTTTGCCGTTCTTCACTGTTTGGAGAAATAAATTGAACCAAACCCTGAATATTGCAAAACTGAGCTGTAAATACTGCCAATAAAGAAAACAGAAAATGTAAAACCACTACTTGATGTGCATACTGCATAGAGTTGAAATCAATAAAAGGAATGACAGACATGAGTACTGCCGCAGGTATACCGAACGCAATTATAATTGGTTTCATTCTTCCGTGCTTGGCACACCATTTTCTTCTTACAAACCAAGTTACATAATTGGTGATTGCGTTGAGAACGAGCAGGTTAGCCAGAATCTGAGGCAACGCCACCATACCGAATTGCGGCACATTTTCCAATAAATCTATAGGAGCAAAATAAAGACATATTCCAACAATCAATTCGGAAATAAAAGCTAAATTTGCTGAAATTTTTGTCTTTTTCTCCAAGACACCGTGATTTTCAAATATGAGTATTGAAAACGGAGATAAGAACATAAAAAAATAATTCATTATAGATGTAAATATAGTTATCTTTGCAAAATCTGCATAATCAATACCTACAATTGCCCCGCAGAACCAATTCGGTGTAAAAGTCATATAAGCAACTACGGTTGAAAATATAAATGTACCTATTTGTGCACCGCCGTAAGCAACCTTTTCCTTGACAGATAGATAATTGTTAGGCGCCGGCTCTGACCAGTAATTTTTAAGATAATTTTTGCCGGCTGAAAGTTTTCCTTTTATGTCCGTCATAAGTTATTAACCTCCAATAACAAATTTTATAAATTATATTTATACTATTAACGCATTCACAAATTACAAACCGAATTTTTAAGAATTTTGATGCATACACACCGTTTCGCCCTGTTTCAAATCCATTTCTTTGCTTAAAGCAAAAGCACATTCGTATTTCGGTTCCTCCAAGGTAAAATGAATGTCTTTTTCCGCAGTGAATTTAAGATATGTTATTTTTCCGTCACAAAGCTTGAGAGAAACAAGCAAGCCGCCGTAAGCTCTCAGATTTTCAAACGCAACATCTTTCCAATCCGCAGGAACAGCGGGAAGCAATTTAATAATATTGTTTTCGGAATAAAGCAGCATTTCCTGCATAGCATCCATGGCAAGGAAATTCGCTTCAAGCGTAAACAGTCTGCATCTTTGGGAACAGCTTGTTTTAAATCTGTAATCACCGTTTGAATGGAATCCGTTATCCGTACAAAAATATCTGAAAAAGCTGTCCAACATCCCGAATGCTTTATCGCCGTTCCCCTGTACAGCGTATAACTGTGCCATCCATCCTAAGGAATAGCCTACCCAGTTTTTAATGCCGAAATGCTCCAAATTCGCAATTGTGCTGTCAATGATTTTTTTATGTTCCTCTGTATCGTACTCCATCGTACGAAGCGGATATATAGACATACAGTGGGAATGATGCCTGTGCGATTCATAAGGACTTTCATCAGGACTTAGCATCAACACGTTGTTTTCATTCACGGCAAGCGGCTCAAAATCAGATAATATCTTTGTCCATTTTTCAGCAACATCCGTTTTGCCCAAAACATTGCTTGTTTTAATCATATTTACGCAAAACGCTTTCATCAGTGCCAAATCGTAGTTGCTGTTCGGCGTAAGCCATGCGGACATTCTGTTATCGTGAATTTCAGGCGAAGAGGAGAGTTCCAGCTTGTAAAAACCGTTTTCCTTATGCAGCATATGCAGCAAGAATTCGCCGACCTCTGTCATATAGGGATAAATTTTCTCTCGTAAATAATCATCTTTCCCTGTGTAGAAATAATGCCGTGCCATAATACAGCATAGCCAAAGCTGATTCGTGGGTGATAATGCATATTGACACCAGCCACCTAAAGCGTTGCCCTCAATATCCATAACGGACGGCAAACACAATCCTTTTACACCATAAAATTCTTCAGCAAACGCTCTGCCTTGCTCGGCGGTATTCAGCAGATAATCAATAAAGCTTTCTCCCTCATCAATACGGTTGGCTTTCAAATAGCTTGTATAGGACATCTGCGTGTTCAGGTCGTGATGATAATCGCCCTTCCACGGCGGCAATCCGTTATTATCAGCGGTCCATACACCTTGCAGAGGCATCGGGAACTTTCCTTTTCTGCTGCAGCCTGCCAGCAGATATGTATTGAAGTTATATTGCCTTTCCATAAACTTATCAGGCAGAGTTATACCTGACTTGCTCCAATACTGCTCCCACCACGCTTTATGCTGTTCAAATGCATTTTCATATCCTGTATTCAAAGCTGTAATAACCTTATCCACGCATTTGTCAACAAAATCATTGTTTTGGGAAATACCCACCGTGTATGCGATTAAGGTTGTTCCGTTATATGATTTACTTGCGGTAACGATACCGTAAAAGCTTTCATTTGTAGGCTGTACAAAATATTGAATATAAATGCCGTTTATCTTCTTTTTAACAACAGTTGCCTTGGGATAGACCAGATTTTTTAAGGACTGTACAGTACCTTTAAACGCTTTGACAAAAAAACGGCGTTTATGTTTTCCGAATTTCGGATTTGCAACAGAGATTTTAACATTCGGCTTTGAAATTTGAATCAAACCGAAATCCTCTTCGGCATGCACAAAGCTGTTTATTTTTATTCCGCCAACGTGCAATTCGGCTTCGGCAGTTTGCATATCAAGCTTTGAGATGACATTCTGCCTTACGCCCAAATCAATAATGATTTTGCCTGTGGGCAGTTTGGTCGGAGTGGTATTGTAGTAGCAATCGTCATATTTTTGATTTATTGTTTTTTCTTCTCCGTTTTTGACAAGCTGTTTTAAATTGCTGTAATTAAAATCAGGCTGATTTTTCGGCGGATTAGAGCAATCCCATATTCCGGCCTTGTCAATACTAAAGCGAAGCTTATTGGATTTATTCCATATAAGACAGCCTAAATCCCCATTTCCCAAAGGGATTGCCTCATCCCAATTTTTAATTGTTTTATTAAAATACAATTGTTTTGTGTTCATATTTTCCCTTTCACTAAAGCGATAAAATTTAAATCAAAAGTTCCATTTCTTGCAATAATATTTTGCTTTTGGAACAACATTTCTGTTTTTCGGATATTCATATTCGCTGTAAGTTTTTCCCCATTGAAGCTCAAACTCGCCAAGTTTTTCCCCAAACGGAAATGACATATACTTTTCCCTTTGTGCATAGTCGTTTCCGTTTTTGTATACATAAAGCTTGTGATTCTTCAGACAGCCGAGAGCGTAATCATAAAACATTTCCCACCGCTTATAGTAGTATTCTTTAATAAGTCCGCTCCACTCACGCCAAGAATAATCGTAAAGCGCCGATGTACTGCCGTTTATATCGCCCCAAAGCGTAATAAGAGTGCGTGCGTTGAAATCGAAATATTTTTTCTCATCTTCATTTTTAGCAAGATTGTGTGCATCACAAATCCATTTTGCCAAAGTCATTTCGCTTCTGCACGAAATAAAACTGTCCA
>OGXI01001014.1_pt1 | contig 24173 bp, 23 predicted proteins | sample 1576221 | NCBI WGS metagenome assembly OGXI01 (sample SAMEA3541523, study PRJEB24748) | human gut metagenome | biome: human gut; feature: human-associated habitat; material: faeces | place: China | collected 2012
TCACCAAAAGCGACCATATGGACAGGCTGGAAGCGCTGCTCACTTCGCTTGCGGGAGGGAAATAGGGTGCGGGTTTTTCAGCTTAACACCTACTGCGGGGTCAAAAGCACAGGCCGCATTGCGATGGATATCGCCCGGCTGGTGGAAGCCGACGGGGGCGAATGCCGAATTGGCTATGGCGTGCCCGGTATTGCGCCCGAAGCACAGCCCTATGCCTGCTGCGTGGGTGCGCCCTGGGAGCGCAAGCTGCACGGCGCCATGCGAAAGCTGCTGGACGCGGAGGGCTACGGAAGCGTGCTTGGCACGAGGAGACTTATCCGGGATATGGAGCGGTTTGACCCGGACATCATTCATTTGCATAACCTGCACGGCTGCTACCTGAACCTGCCGATGATCTTTCGTGCTCTCCATCGAATGCACAAGCCCGTCCTGTGGACGCTGCACGACTGCTGGCCCTTCACGGGCCACTGTGCCTATTTCGATGCTTGCGGATGCGAGCGCTGGCTCGAAGAATGTCACGATTGCCCTCAGCAGCGCGCCTATCCCGTCTGCATTGGGCTGGATGGGTCCCGCCGCAATTATCAAATGAAAAAGCGGATTTTTACCCAACTGGACCGCCTCACCTTCGCTGCGCCCTGTGAGTGGATGGCAGACCGCCTGCGCGCTTCATTTTTGGGACGGTATCCGGTGAGGGTCATTCTCAATGGGGTCAACCGCGAGATATTCCAGCCCACCCCCGGTGATCTGCGAAGCCGCTACGGACTGGAACGCATGCGCGTGGTGCTGTCTGTGGCTTCCGAATGGGACGAACGAAAGGGCCTGCGCTATCTGACGCAGGCCGCCCGGGAAATGGGGGAGAACTACCGCTTTGTGGTGATCGGGCTGGAGCAGACGCAGATAGATTCGCTGCCGCAAGGGATGCTGGGTCTTACGCGCACGCGGGACACCGCTGAGCTGGCCGCCTGGTACACCGCTGCCGATTGTCTGGCCAATCCCACCCTGGAGGACAACATGCCCATGGTGAATCTGGAGGCCTTGGCCTGTGGTACCCCCGTTGCGGTGTTCCGCACGGGCGGCTGTCCTGAGGCGTTGGACGAAAGCTGCGGCTGTGTGGTTGAGAAGGGAGATGTGACGGCGCTGTGTGGCGCTATTGCGCGCCTGTGCGATGCGAAACCGTCGCTGAACGCCGCCTGCCTTCGCCGCGCCGCGCTTTTTGACGCGCAGGATACGTTCCGGGCCTATCTTTCCCTGTACAAGGAGCTTTGTTCATGAATGTGCTGATGTTGTCGCTGATGTACCCGGAGGACATGAAAACCCAGGTGGCCCGCGACGCCAGAGACAAGCTGCAAAACCAGATCAACAGCTACCAGCGCGCCTTTGTAGAAGGTATAAAGGCCAATCTCCTGCCGGACGAGTGGCTGGAGATTGTCAATGCCCTGCCGGTGGGGGTGTTTCCTCTGCAATACCGGCGGTTGTTGATTCCTTCCGGCTGGCATGACGAACATGCAATGTATGAGCTGGGATGCATCAACTTGCCCGGAATGAAGCAGTACGGGCGCGCCCGCAGGGCTGCCCGCAAGCTGTCGGCCTGGTGTGCGCAGGACCCTTCCAACCGCATGGTGCTGCTATATACGATGTATCTGCCCTATTTGCAGGCTGTGGAACGAGTCAGGCGGCGGTATCCGGACCTGAAGGCCTGTGTGATCGTGACCGATCTGCCCAACGAACTGGGACTGGCGTCTGGCCGGAAGGGCCTGCTCAGGGAAATCGAGTACAAACGCGGACGCAGGAGCATGGAACTTTGCCGCAGGATGGATGCTTTTGTGCCGCTCACCCGACCTATGGCGGATGCGCTGGGCGTGAACGGCAAGCCGTGTCTGGTGATTGAAGGACTGATTCAGCATGGCGAGGACATCATGCTCCCGGCTGAGGGGGCAGGGGAGTCCGGGCGCCTTTCCGTGCTCTACAGCGGAACGCTGGAGCCGGATCTGGGGGTGCCGGAGCTGCTGGAAGCCTTTGCGTCCCTGCCGGAATACGACCTGTGGATTTGCGGACAGGGAAGCATGAGCGCGGAGGTGACGCGGGCGGCAAAAAGCCATGCAAATATCCGTTATTTCGGTTTTGTCTCCCATGAGCGGGCGCTGGAATTGCAGGCAAAGGCGGCGCTGCTGATCAATCCACGGTCTCCCAAGGGCGTTTTCACGCGGTATTCCTTCCCCAGCAAAACGCTTGAGTACATGCGCTCCGGAAAGCCTGTGGTGTGTCACAGGCTTGAGGGGATTCCGGAAGAATATGATCCCTATCTGCAATACATTGAGGGGGAGGGAGCAGGCGCGATCGTGAACGCCGTGAGAAAAGCCCTCGCCCTGACGCCTGAAGAGCGCCTTTCGCTGGGGCAGCGGGCCCGCACGTTTGTTCTTGCCAATAAAACGCCCGGAAACCAATGCCGCCGCCTGATGGATTTTCTGCGCAGCCTATGACATCGTGCGATAGCTGCCCGCCTGAAGTTCAGCCTGTTTCAAGCGGGCGATCACCGCGTCGTACTGGCTGTGACGGGTTCGCTGAAAGTCGCCGCGCTGAGGCATGGGACCGCGCGGAATTTCAGGAGGCGGGACAGGAAGCGTCTGCCCGGCCGGCGATTCCGTCCGTTTGGAGATGGCCTTCTCACGCTTTGTCAGGGAAGGCGCCGGGCTGGACTGCGGAGCAGCCGCAGAGGTGTCCAGAACGTCCTCCATGCCGCTTTGGATGTAGGGCAGGCGCACACTTTGGTACTCCAGCCATTTGATTTGTTTTTCGGCCCCTGTCAGGGCTGCAAATGGCGATACACGATTGGTCATGCACAATTCCCTCCTTACAGGCAAGAAAAAAAGTCACGCTCTCAGAGTATGCGCTGGGGAGGGGAGGGTGCGAGGGCGGCAGGCCTTGCCGCCGAAGGGCAACCCAAAGATAAACGATAAGATATAAGATAAAAAAAGGGCGCACGCATCATCCCGCGTGTGCCCTTTTTTGTGAAATGACTCAAATAATGATACAATTTCAGGCTTTCGTTTTGCAGTAACCCTTTCGTTTTGCATTGGGTGCATTTGGGTGCAAAATGGGTGCAGCCGGGTACAAACTGAGGCTTGGTGGGTGCAACACCGAGCTTTCGTTTTCTCTTAGCTGGAAGATCGTTCATGTTCTTCCTCGATCAATCTGATCAGCTCACTCAGCCGCATGTCTAAGGAAGCCGCAATTCTCCAGAGTGTATCAACGTTAGCATTCTTGGTGCCAGTTTCGATCATGGCCAGATGACTGCGCGCGACACCTGAAAGCCCGGAAAGTACTTCCTGAGAGATTGCTCGTTGCGTTCTGATGCGACCAATGATCTGACCGGTAATTCGATAGTTGTAATCCATTTCAATAGCCCCTTTCTGATAGGCAATTGCCTTCACAAAAGGACCTGTAATTTTCGCGAGAGAAGCCTTACGCTGTTTGGCTCACATTTGCTTTGTGTCGGGTTTAAGCCAGAGTTGGTCATTCCCTCGAACGTGCGATTGAAACCCGAACGTGCGGCAACGTGGGGCTTCTGTAGGCGATAGGAATGCCACCGATAAAGTTGTCAGCGTTCGCAGACTGGATTTACCGGTGGTGCGGTTATTATATCTACAGGAATTGACCAATGAACGGAGGAATCAACATGAAGAAGCTACTAGTCTTGATCCTGACGGTTTGTCTGTTGACGGTGCCCGGCGCTATTGCCTTTGCTGAAGAATCGACAGACCTGCGTGGTTACAGCGATTCAGAATTGCTGACCTTGCTTGCTGAAGTTCAGGCTGAAATCGCTGCACGGAAAATCGAAAAAACCGCGAATCTAACTGCCGGCACCTACATTGGCGGACGCGACATTCCTGTTGGAACCTATATCCTTACAGCTGCCGGCTCCGAAGATGAACATGGCATTGTTTCATTACGTTCCGTCAATGACCCTCTCGATGATTATCCATCCAAGCTGTATGAGCACAAGCACGGCGATGACGTATATTCTGTATTTGTAACTATCGAAGAGGGTGACACGCTCATAATCCCCTTCCCATATACGCTGACTATTTCAGCTGGCGTGATGTTCAAATAACCCATAAGCAACACAGAAACCTCCTGACCTGATGGCCGGGAGGTTTCTTTATACGAAAAAGGCATGCAGCCCGAAGACCACATGCCTTGACGTTCCGGTTGGAGTTAGCATCGACCGCCAGCGGTGATGGCCCACTCCTTGCAAGCATCGACCGCATGGATCAATACTTCCTTGGCATCTTCAGCATCAGTCTTCATTGAGAAGATAATGCCGGCAGTTGCCAAGCCAAGGGCAACGACGAACTTCCAGTCTACTGTACAGTTCATAGCCTACCTCCTTTCTGGAACTTGCGTCCCAATTTCAAAATGGTAGCCTATGTTGCCCAACGTCATTTTTATTTTATCACATTCGCATTGTCATATCAATTTGTTTTATGCCAGCAAAAAAAATTTACTTCATCCTTTTCTTTTTCGGCGGTAATAGCGGCAGAATCTCGATTGGCATACAGTCCTGTGTCACTGTAAGCGTATTCGAACGCATATATTCAACATCGTCCAACTTACACAGTATATCCTCGACAAATGCATTGGAGCGATCCATATTTGGAAATTTTACGAAGTAGAGTTGAGCATTTAGGAGTTTCCCAGATGAATCGAAGCCACAGGGGGTAAAAATCCCACTGTAGTAAGCAATACCACTATAACCATCAACAGAGCTTATCCAAAACAGTCGTCTGTGTTTTTCCCATATTGTTCTGTACAGGTTCTCAAAGTCGTAGTTCATGATGCCAAGCTGTTCATTAATGCTTGTATTTTCATCGAGAAACTTAAAGGAACCTAGCAGATAGTATAAACAGACGATTGTATTGTTGCGGATTAGCTTCACTTTTTCATATTTGTCATGACCGATATTGTCTTTGTGAAAGTGATGATTTCTGCAGTAGGTACGGAAGTCATCTAGGCATGCACATACATATTCTTTCCCAGTTTCTGAGATATTCCAACATGCGTCATAGTACCTAAGAAACTGTGCAAGCATTCCGATTTCCGGTGCAGCCGTTCCCACTCTTTTTCTGTGATAGTATTTTTCTTGCATGCGGAAGCATTGCTCATCATAAGGATCATAACGATATTGTGGTAGGGCTGGATCAAAGTGATTTTTATTCTTGGTACAAGTATCCCAGTAACACATGCCATCTGCCCCTTTAAAAGCGCTGATATACAGGGCATAGAGCAATTGCTCGACCGATTTTAGATAACCAACCACTACCGACGTATAGTCTATACTCAACCCAGACTTGATAGTTCGGAATAAATACTCAGACGTGATGAAGCTTTGTGCAAAATCCGAATTGCCTATCAGCGCATATCGATACCCGTTTTTAAAGAAAGCTTCAGTTATGATTGCGTGATCATCTTCTGTCAGTGATGAAGGCAATCCGATATAGCGTTTTTTGCTAAATGTATAACCATGATTGGCGAACATCTTTTCAGAAAGCTCCTCAATGACGAAATTCTTAAATGCCAATATGTTATTCGGCATCAATTGTGGGGCCGCTTCAAGCGCTATGATGTTTTGTGCCTGATTAATCGCGACTCTCGTTTTTGCTACAAACAATTCATAGAGATCAGCGGAAAACAAAGCTTCGAAGAATTCCTTTGCAGTTATATTTTTATTGAAGTTGACCATGCCGGGAGCAAGGCAAGTTTTCTCAGTGCTGGACATTTCATTAGTCCAATCGATGCTCCATACCTCGTCAACGTGAGTGAGGTGCTCAAAACCCGGTATCGGTTTGTGCTTAAACAAATATGCAGTATCTCTTTCCATCGACGCAGTTTCATGACCTCGATACGTGGAATGTGTATACTTGCAGCCGATATTCTTACCATCTCGTTCAAAAACAAACTCCACAAAGGAACTAAGTTCATACTCTCTGTTTGATAAAGTGTATTCGCCGAATGTCGTGCCATATCTCCAGTCATTTCTTATTTCCGCTGCATCCAAAAACAATCTGATGATTGGATTAATCAGAAAAACACGCGTACAGCCTTCAAGAAAATGTTCCTCATCAAGGACATATTGATTGCGGCAGGTCAACATATCGAAGCCACGTTCTGGGGATCGAACCAATTTGCCCCCAGTTCTAAAATGATTGTGATCTGCAAGTGAAGAAATGTTGAGAAGGTATTCTTCTATGATTCTTTCGATCTTTATCTGAATACGTTCGAGATCTAAATGCATTGTATTTGCCTCCAGTTGCAATTATGGCTTCTTTGGTGCATAGGTTTTCTTCCCATACTGTTTTATCGAAGAAATACGCACCCTGAGTTGCTGCTCCTGCTAATATAAACATGACTTTGAATTATAAACTGGACACTATAAATTATAGCATTTTGGGAAATATCTAGCAAGTGCAGGCAAAATCAGCAGTAAGAGCAAAAGAGATCCTGTTCATTGCTGAACAAAATCTCCTTTGATATCCAGAAGCGGTTTGCAGTCATATATGCGTTCTTCTCTTCCTTCGTAAGTGAGGGTAAGCGTAAAACCCGGATTGGCTTTTACACCCGTCAGCCTTTTGCGGCCACCAGCATAATACTCAGCAGCAAGGCGATCACAGCCTATTGCCAGATAGTAATCAACCGTTCGCTTCATTGCGTCCGGCAGTTTGCTTATTGCAATCTCTCCGCCTTTTGCGACGAAAAAGAGTTCATCACCGAATTTGAGCTCCAGCCGCTGGATGACCTCTTGCGGCAGGATCAGAGTGCCGTTCTTCTGGATTACGGCGTTTCCGACAATCTCCATAATACCTCCATTCAGTAAAGCGTCCACCAGTAATCGAAAACTCGTCGATAGCTGTTTCCCTTATGCGGGAGATCCATATACTTGCGCACCCTTGCACTGGATGCCTTTTTGCACCAGTTCTGGCAGTTGCTGTTCTTAGGATACTTTATGTATTTTCCTGTGGGCATCCACTTGCCATCGACATATGACCAGTCTACATATCCAGCATGCGGACGATAGCCATGCGTGACGATTCTGAAGAGATGCTTGAATTTCCGCTCGTTCATCATGCGTCTGTACGCACGCCCGTCCGTCGTTTCGGCTGCGGCGGAAGCAAGTCAGCCCTCTGCTGCTCGGAGGCTTCGATCTGCCTGTTTAGCTCTATTTCGGTCATAAGCCCTCTTGTTTGGTATCACCCGCGTAACGGGAACCACGCCATTCCACGAACCGCGCTGTTTGTCATGATGCTCTTTCTGAGCACGCTTGCTCTGTTTCTCCAATGGGACGTGCTTCATTGGGCTTACACCTCTTTTCCAGGAGCGCCCTTGCTCCGTCGTTCATTTTTGCGATAAAGGATGTGCAGAATTCCTCATACCCGGGATAACCGCACAGAATCATTTTACGATTCAGTTCAGACAATGCAGAGAGGAACCTATCACGATCTCGTTTCCTAACTTTGCAGAAGATTACAACATACGGTTGATCCAGATGCTGGAATTCATTTCCGAAACGGACCGTCACCTTATGCTGGATGAACAGCTGATCGGCATAGTATTCCGGTACGTCAATGAATGCATAATGATCATACAGCAGGGAAAATCGTTCAAGTGTAAAATAGTTCTTCATCCAGCCCTCCGCGTTAAAAACCGCTTGTCATAAGGTGCTTCAGAGAATATAATATAAGGACACGACAATGCAAAGGAGGCGAAAGCCATGCATCAGAAGCCTTTCCCGGTAATCGACATGGTCGAAACCGGCAAGAACATCATGCGCCTGCGCGAGGAACGCGGCATGACTGTTCGGGATCTGCAAGCCTACTTCGGCTTTGAAGAACCTCAGGCAATCTACAAGTGGCAGCGAGGAAAGAGCCTGCCCACCGTTGACAACCTGTACGCTCTGGGCGCTTTGCTGGATGTGCCTATGGAGGATATCCTGGTACCTGCAAACGCAAAATCGAATATAATCATGCTTGAGCAGCAGGAAGAGCCCTGCTGCTCGAATCATTTTTGGCCCGGCTGCTTTGGACACGGCAGGAATCGGAGAACACTTCAACCATTTTTGCTGATGCAATGCGCTTTGGGTTTCTTCCGAAGAAGACTCCCGCCACTCACTGCATCAGACCGTTTGCCCGAAGGCATTTTTCTTACTTGCATGTAAGCGGTAATCAGCCGCAATCAGAGGATGGAGACGTGTGGTTGGGCGTTCGGATGAAAGATTGGCAAACTGGCGGATAGGCAGTTTTGCGTGGATCGATGAGTGAAACGGCGTCTGAAGAACGAATCATCTTGGAGCTCTAGCAGGAGCACTGTTTCATCAATACTTGGAGTGTGCAGCGTTATAGTTCATCTGCACCTGAACCGATATCCATGCTGCACCTATCCTGCCGCTTCCAAAGCAGCCGGGAGCCAGAGCAAGGCATCAAGCCTCGCCCTGAGCCTCCGCAAACGCGCTGAAGATCTCAGCGAAAGAGTCGTTCACGTCAAAGGGTGCTTCATAAGCAACTTCGGAGTTGACCAAACAACGATCCAGTTCCGCAGAAACGGCATCCGCGCGACGGTTCATTTCGGCGGCGAAGTTCCGCACAACCTTGCGATCAAAGTTGATCGTGGTAACCCTTTTCACATCACAGCGGTAGGTCACCTGATTGCCTTCCTGATTGAAGCGATAGCCGGTACCGCCCCCATTGATGAGAACCTCGGAGTTGCGCACATCCGCCATGCGTTTAAGGACCCGGGCAATCTCCTGACGCTTGGCGTTCAGGCTGACCTCGCTGTCCATATCGATGGGCAGTGCATTCTTGGCGGTGTGGATAGCCTTGCTCAGCTTCTCACGCTGCGCCATCAGGTGCATCAGGAATCCGACCAGTACAGTGATTTTATCCGCAAACTCGGTGGGCGGCGTATCGACAACCGTTTCATTTTCTGCCCCGTCATAGACCTTTTTGCGGAGATAGGTGTTTTCTACCCTGGTGATATTCGCATCTCGGTCGAGGACGTCCTGAGCTTCTTCCATCAACGCGCCCAGCTTATTCTGAAAACGGAATGCTTCTTTCAGATTCATAATGTTCACCCCTTTTTGCTCTTCATGGGTATATTTTAGCTTTTGCTTCGCTGATTGTCATTGAACCGCTGGTTTAGAGGAGCTTGTGATCTGTCAGACCCGAGATGGTATCCCGCAGGTTCCGAATCACTTCTCTGAGATGGGTGTTCTCGATCACAAGCAGCGCCATTGCCATGGTAATGGTATCGTCATTCTCCGACGGACCCTCTTCAGCCTCGGCCGGCACCTGTACATCAGGCTCCGGCTGAGGCTGTTCTTTGCTTGTTTGGTATTCGAAGAGCGTATTCATGTCTTTGGAGCCGGAATCATCGGATTCATTTGCGGGAATCCTGTCCAATTCGCGGCACCAGCGGTATATGGTGCAATGGGCCAGTTTCAGTTCCTTGCAGGCCTTCGTGATGCCTGCCTGTTTCATCAGTTCTATGGCATTGCGCTTGAACTCTTCCGTATACTTGCTCATGATAATCCTTTCATGTTCAGCCGTCGCCGAACAGTTCGTCCAAACAGTATTCCAGTTCTATGCCGCCGTCATGTGTCAAACCTGTTTGCGATCACATGGCGGCAATAAGAAAGTTCATTGTGCCTCCTTACAGCGCCGCATCTCTTCTTCGATACGCTCCAATTCTTCAGGCGAATAAAGCAGAGAAAATCGGCGTTTGAAGTCGCTCCAGCTGAACATCAGCAGATCCGGTTTCCCGTCAGACATTATCAGTATTGGGCTGTGTCCCGCTTCAATCATTTCAAATACGGATTCCAGATGCTGTTTAACCTGCTCCTGCGTAACAGTAGGCAACTCGCTTACTCCGAGCAATTCTTTCAGTTCGTTGTGCGTCATATTCATTCGCCTCCGTTTCGTCGGAGCATTGTTTTTGCTGGCACATTACGACAAGCAGATCTCCAGCAATAACCGAAGGGAGTGAAGCAAACGGCCTTCTGCAGATTATCAAATGGCCTGTTCTTTACGATGATGTCGCCCGTTTTTTGCACAGCATCCTCATGCTCGTTGTGTCTCACCTCGCATATTCAGAATGCTAATCTGCCTGCGCACAGAAACAGAAATTGTGCGTCAACTATAGCACATGGCTTTCCCGAAATCTCAATTTTGATAAAAATGTAGGCACAACTGCTGAAATCATCAGAATAACCACCCGTGCTGCATTTTGCCAACCAGCGGTAAAAGACAACACCGCCGGTTAATTCCAATCAGAGGGAGGTTTGCTTATACTGTTGTCAGCGCGATCTGAAAAGATGATGCGTATCACGCAGCACATGTTTGAGTGATCGGGCGCTTTCAACGATCACCCTTTTCTCATACTCGGAGCAGTCCTCAAGCAAAGCGGACAGTTCGGCATCGACAGCAGCCGTATTCTGGTCAATGTACCCGGCAAGCAGAACGTCCATCGTCACCTTCAGCGCATTGGCCACATCGATCAGCATTTCGAGACTGGGGCCTTTTTGCCCGTTTTCCACCAGCGAAATGTAGGTGGGAGACTTGTCCACCATCTCGGCCAGTGTCAGCTGCGAAAGATGCTGCTGTTTGCGAAGAAGTCGGATGCGCTTGCCAATGGTTTGATAATTGAGATACATGGGTTATCCCTCCTATAAATTTTCATACCTCAATTATCAAGTGCAGCTTATATTATCATCTACTATTTATATAATTTCCCATGCTCCGAGGGTAGAATAATAGGCATACATAGTCTGGAGACGATATTTTATGCTCCGGAAGAGGTGGTGAGCGGATGAACAATGAAGCGCTGCAGCGTGAGTATGAGCAGATTGGTGCAAGAATTCGCAATGCACGAATCGAGCAGAAAATGAGTCAGGCTGATCTCGCTGCAAAGGCAAACATTTCTCTCCCGCATATCAGCTCTATTGAACTGGGCAAAACGAAAATGCTTCTGAGCACCTTTATCCGTGTGATCGAAGCCCTGCAGATTTCAGCTGATTCCGTGCTCAGAGCCAATGTACCGACTGTGACCAGCATGTATGCCAGCGAGATTGCAGAACTGTTTGAGGACTGCACGCCATCGGAACTTGAGTCGCTGAAATCCATCATTCAGAACATCAAAGCGACCATGAGAAACAATCAGAATAATCAGTAAACCTTGGAGTGGATCGTCATGATTCACTTCTTTTTTTGTAAATTCGCATATTCATTTAACCAGAAGTAACGTGTTTTACCTCTGGTTTGTTCCTTTTCTCCCCATACAATTTTATAGTATTCGCATAGTGATGCAACGGTGGAGGTAAGTATGCAGGAGAACAAAGAACAGAAGCCGGGAACAGATATGGTTGTCCCGGATGATAAAACCTCCATGTGGGATATGATCAGATATGGAGGTACTTCGCGTTTGGTCAGTCCTTTCGCGCGCGATCCTCAGGAAGAAGCTCAGCGCCGAATGCTGGCACACCATAAACTGTGGCTGGAAAGCATCCAGCATGAGTATCCAAGCCCCTACACGCATTATAGGATCGGCGTATATATTCGCTTCTTCAATCAGACAAAATATGCGGATTACCTTCTGTATCACAAGCAGGAGTTTATCGACACCATCTCCCTCTGCCCAAACTGGACGCTGGCCGATTTCTATGTCGATGAGGGACAGTCAACCCCATACATGGAAAATGCGAAGGAATGGTCTCGACTTCTGCAGGACTGCATGGATGGAAAGATTGACCTGATCATCACACAGAAGGTCAGCAATGTTTCACGCGATCCCAAAGAAATAACCTTCTGCGCGCGCTTTCTGGCCACGCTCGAAAGCCCGGTCGGGATTTATTTCGTCAATGAGGACATTTACACGCTGGCTTCTTACTATCAGGAGGATATGCGGGAAAAGCGATTCTTCCCGTCGCCCGACTGGCAGATGCTTCCGGAGGATGATGGGGAAGAATGGGGGATTTTTCTTGAGTAATCGACGCTATTCAAACGCTGAACAGAAGGAGCGAATCCGACAGCGCGTTCGTGTGCAGATCGATGAAGCCAACTATCAGTTTTTCCCTGAGCGCAAAGAGCCGGATTATTACGACAATGATGTGTGTCAGCGGGTTGGCGTATATGTCCGCGTTTCTACCGATGACCCCCGCCAGACGACTTCCTATGAACTTCAGAAGAAGTACTATGAGGACTTTGTCGTGCGGCATCCCAAGTGGGATTTGGTGGACATTTATGCTGACGAGGGCATCAGCGGCACCTCTACCCGACACAGGGACGGGTTCAACCGCATGATTGCCGAGTGCAAAGCCGGCAGGATCGACCTGATCATCACAAAGAGCGTCTCGCGCTTTGCCCGTAATGTTGTGGATTTCCTGGGCATGGTTCGAATGCTGTCAGAGCACAATCCGCCTATCGGAGTATTCTTTGAAGCAGAAAATATCTTTTCACTCAACGAAACCTCGAACATGGCCCTTTCCTTTCAGGCAACGATGGCCGAGGAAGAATCCCGCAATAAGAGCCGCAGTATGGAAACCTCCCTTCGCATGCGGCTGGATCACGGCCTTCCGCTAACGCCGAAGCTGCTGGGGTTCATGCACAACGGCGAAGGTAAACTGATCCCGAATCCGGACACGATGCATATCCCTAAACTGATGTTCTATATGTACCTGTACGGCTATTCCACTCAGCAGATCGCAGATGCGCTGACTGCGCTTGAAAAGAAAACGTATCTAGGAAATGTCAAATGGTCTGCAACCGGGGTGGCCCGATCTCTGCGCAATGAACGCTACTGCGGCGATGTGTATACCCGCAAGACCTTCACAAAGGATGTGCTGTCACACAAGTCCGTCAAAAACCGCGGGGAGCGCCCGATCAGTCACTATTACGGTGAGCACGAAGGCATCATCTCCCGGGATGACTTCATTGCCGTTCAGCACATGCTCAAGAACAGCAAATATGGCAACAAATCCATGCTTCCCGAACTTCGTGTCATAGCAGAAGGCCTGCTCAAAGGATTTGTGATCATCAATCCCCGCTGGAGCGGCTTCCGCGAACAAGAATACATTCGGGCATCAGCAAGCGCCTATCCCCCGGGCGAACGGAAGCCGGAGAAGGTGGAAGCACTTCAGTTCGAAGTTGAAGCCGGGGATTTTGACATGCGTGGGTTTGAAATTGCACACACGGACCTCTTTGATGTGCAGCAGACTCCGCATGTCACATTCTATGAGGATTCGATCAAGTTTGGCATTGAGTGCATCAAGCGAATGAAAGCAGATCTCCATGTTGAACTGCTGGTGCATCCGACCAAACGAAAGTTTGCCGTCCGGTCTGCAAGCAAACAGAACCGGAATGCCGTTATCTGGGCAAAAATGAAAAACGGCCGCAAGGAAAGCCGATCGATTGCCAGCACTGCTTACTGCGATACCATTTACGCTTTGTTTGGCTGGAACCGTGAGTACAAGTACAAAATGTACAGCACGCTGATCTCTAACGGGGATGAAGAAGTGTACATCTTCAATGCCGATGAAGCAACAGCTTATATTCAGTCAGAGAAATACCCCCATCAGGACGAAGAGGAAACAACCGTTGAACCTGTCACCAGAACTCCCTCGCATGTAAGAGGTATCCCGGCTTGTTATACGAACTCTTTCGGGAACGACTTCTATGTCGAACAGACGTATTCTGCGCTTGCTGCACAAACACGCGAACAATGGCAGATTCGCGTAGAAGGGCAACTGTGCAATACAGGCATGCAGCTGAACGTGACCGATTATGATATGCTCCGGGAATTCATCTTGCAGGAATTAGGCGATTGGAAACCACAGGAGGATGAGCAGTATGAACAGCAATGATTTCCGGAGCAGAGGGGTGCCGGGTTACATACCGATGTCCCCTGAAAGTGCAACAGGGGCTTTGGCGAACAATGCGCTGACGGTCATCCCTGCGGGCGATGAACCGATTGAGGAAGATCATTCGTTCAGTCTGGATAAGTTTCAGGTGGTTCGCAGAGAGTTTTTCTCGCACATGAGCGAACCGTCCATCACTTTCAGTGACTACAAGATTGGGATCAATACCGCCTGCATCAGGCGCTTGCCGGATATCGACTACATTCAGTTTCTGGTCAATCGCCAGACGCAAAAGCTTGCCATCCGTCCGTGCCTTGAATCAGATCTGCACTCATTTCAGTGGTGCACCAGCAGCGGCGGCAAGCGAAAGCCGCGTCAGGTAACCGGAAGGATTTTCTTCATGAAGCTGTTTGACATGATGGACTGGAATCCGAGTTACCGATACAAGATTCTTGGCAAGCTCATCCGCGCGAATGATGAGTACCTTTTTGTATTTGACCTCACTTCCACGGAGGTTTATCAGCGGATCGTCAAAGAAGGAGCCAAACCAAAGACAAGCAGGACTCCCGTATTCCCGGCAGAATGGCAGGACCAATTTGGCATCCCCTTTGAAGAGCATCGCAAATCTCTTCAAATAAACATCTTTGACAACTACGCTGTATACGGAATCCGGGACCAGGAGAAAAAGCAGTCAACGCCTGCTGCGATTCCCGTGCAAACTTCTCATCCGGGGCTGCCCGACAACACCCGTACAGGAGGTGCAGAGTCATGGCAGAGCAGGTAGGCACAGCGGAAGTCAGCATTGCATTGGACATGAAAAAGAACCGTATTCGTATTCACAAGCCCACAGTCCATATGTTGGGAGACCCAAAGCTGATTCAGCTTTTGTTCAACCCGGAAGATATGGTCGTTGCCATCGTCTGTCCAGAGAGCGAAGTGCCGGGCGGTCAGGAGATCCGAATCAATCCCAAACACTTCAAACGCGGCGAAAATGATGTGGAAGTTTACAGCAAGATGTTCCTCAAAAAGCTGCGGAGCATTCATGGAAATCTGGATGACAACTGCACCTACCGCCTGACCGGCAAAATCATCCCCGAATTCCGTGCCGCGCGTTTCCCTATGAGTACCATACATCGAGTTGAATGTGACAAAGGAGTAAGCAGCAATGGATGAGCCGAAGACCATTGAACTGACCATTGATCAGGAGTTCCGTGATCTGATCCGGCCTTTGATGAAGAATGAATACCGGCATCTGGAGGCTGCGCTCCTGGCGGATGGATGTCAGGAACCCATAACTGTGTGGAAAGGCATCATTGTCGATGGGCATAATCGCTATGAGATCTGCACCCGCCTAAACATTCCCTTCAGAACCCGTGAACGTCATTTTGACAACCGGGAGGAAGCCATTATCTGGATTTGTACAAACCAGCTTGCCCGCAGAAATATCTCGGACGAAACGCGCCGGTATTTGATTGGCAAGCGATATGAAGCCGAAAAGGTCATTGCCTCCAGGCGCAATTACAACGGATGGAACCAATACAGAAAACGGGAGCAATCCGGTGATCTGCCCTATGAGGTCATTGATCCGGACGCACAGCAGGAGAAGATTCGGACGTCACAACGAATCGGAGATGAATATCATCTCGCGCATGGAACGGTCGAGAAATATGGAACTTACAGCAAGGCGATTGATGCCATAGCCCGAAAAGACCCCACAATGCTCCCACGCATCCTTTCCGGCCGATACAAGATTTCTCATAATAATATTATGGCGCTGTCCCGAATGGATCCGCAGGAAGTAAGGAAATTCGGCAAGCAGATGAAAGCGATGAAGAAAAGCGGCGCCTTCGTTCCCTATGGTGTTGTCCGAACGCAGCTGAGGCAGGTTTCTGCTGAACCACCCGTTCAGCTGCAGACCGCGATCAAGAATACGCCCGACTTTGATCCGGATGCCGAGATAACCGGTCTGACACTGACCATTCCCTCCTGGGCGAGTTCCATCAGGCGCACACGCAGTCATACCGACTTGAGCAAAGTTTCCTTAAAGGCACGCATGAATCTCGAACACGTGCTGTTTAACCTGCAGGCTACGATAGAAGAACTGCTTCGGGCCATAAAGGAGTAATCCATGATCAATGAACTCAATGCGTATGTGCCCAACGTGATCTTTGAGAAGATACCGATCAAGAATCTGGTTTCATCTCAGGATTACCAGCGCAGCCTGTCCGAATCACAGATATTAAGGATCGCCAGAGAGTTTGACCTTCACCAGATCAATCCGGTGAAAGTGAGCCGCCGCGATGGATACAACTATGTATTCGACGGACAGCATACCATAGAAGCCGTAGCACTTGTATCGGGCTCCCGGGATACCCCTGTTTGGTGCATGATCTACGATCATCTCTGTTACGAGCATGAAGCCCACATCTTTGCCGAACAGCAGAAGCATCATCGTTCCGTTGCACCCTATGATACGTTCAATGCTCACCTCGAATCCGGCAGTGAGAAGCACTTGCTCATCCGGGATTTGGTCTATTCCTACAATCTTGAACTCGGCTCGACGCAGAAACGTCATGGTACAATCTGTGCCATTGCAGCGCTTGAAAACATCTTTGACACATATGGGTATCACGTGCTGGACAAGGTATTACGAATCATCGTCAGCACATGGGAAGGTGAAATGTATTCTCTCTCCGGCAATACCCTCAACGCGGTTGCCCGGCTCATTGCTGCATATGGCGATGCCCTGAACGAGGAGACGTTCAAGGAACGCCTGGGGTTGATTCCAATGAAGACGATCATTCGGACAGCAAGAGAGAGGCGCCCCGGTTCGCTCGGTTATGCGGAAGCAATGCTCATATTCTATAACAAGAAATGTAAATACCGGCTTTCGATGAGAAAGCTGTATGGCGCAACGAGCGACGAAGATGATCTGGATGACGATGAGGACTCCTATGCGGATGAGTAAAAGTGGTTTTTCCCAAATAGTTGGCATAACCTCTCAAAAACAAAAAAGGCGGTGCTCGAGGAGATTGACTCCAGAAGCGCCGCCTTTAGCGCTTAGATCAGTTTACTGTATTCACCGGACACCCACCCAACCCGCGCATTGACCACAACGGCGTTCCAGCCGTTCTGCGCGGTGGCTACATAGTCCAGCGTCGTGCCCGGCGCAAGCTGGGTGATGCGCCCATACTGCGTGCCGTTGCCCACGCGGATGTTGACCTTACCGCCTTCGGACACGATGACCACCTGGGACCCGACGGGCTTTTCGGCATCGTTCTCCTCGCCGCCATCCTCCGGCTGCGCAGGCTGCTCCGGCGCTTCATCGTCAGCCGAGAGCGCGTCCATGAGCGCGGCGTGGCTCTTTTCGCCGTACTTGCCGTCCACCTCGAGGCCCTCCGCCTTCTGGAAGGCGCGCACAGCCGCTTCGGTCTCCGAGCCAAAGTCGCCGTCTGCGCCGTACTTCGGCAGGCTGTAGCCCAGCTTGAGCAGGTGTTCCTGCAGCTGCTTCACATCGTTCCCTTCGGTGCCCTTTGTGAGCAGCCTGGAACCAAGCGCATATTCCGTCTGCGGGGGCTTTACGTTGCCGGCTTCGCCGTAGTCGATAAACGGCAGGAAGTACCAGTGCGTCCAGCTGCGATCCTTGACGCGGGTCTTCACGCACCCATACGAGAAACCGCGCTCCTCCACGGCGTAGCCGCCGCCGATGTACACGCCTACATGGCCATCCGAGCGCAGCGCGATGCCGGGCACCTCCGGCAGGCTGTCCATGGTACCCCATGCACAGCCCTTGTTCTTTGCATAGGTGAACATGCTGTTGGCAGACTTGTCCGGGCAGCCGTTTGCGCCATAGGAGCTTGCGTAGGTGCTGTCCGTGCCAATGCTCTCGATCACACCCTTACCGCCTCCGGTCCAGCAGTACCCCTTGATGAGCCCGACGCAGTCCGCGCAGACCTTCTTCTTCGAGATGTCGTCCCTGTAGCGGCTGGTGCGGCTGGAGCCGTAGTGGGATGGATACTGCGCGGCCTTGCGTGAGCGCAGACTTTCGGTGCATTTGTAGACGCAGGTTCCATACCAGTAGGGCTGTCCGACCATGCTTTGGCAAAAAGCCGCGAAGTGCTCGTTGGTGAGCGGAGTGTTGATTCTGTCTTGCATGTCTGTCCCTCCTTGAACAATGAAAAGGGCGGCGGTCGCCCGTCGCCCCGTGGTCGATGAATCAGCGTTAGTCCTGCCTGGGAGAAGTATAGGTCAGCGCCTGCCTGCTGTCGGTCAGACCCGCCGTGGTAGGATCGGCAATGACGCCTACCATGCCCAGAATGGTGAGAATGCCTTCGGCCACCTGCATGACCACGCTCTGGGTCACCACAGGCGCGATGCCCAGCAGCTGCAGCAGGTCATAGATGAAGACCACCACCAGCGAGATCAGGCCGGTCAGAAAAGCCTTGTTCTGAAAACGTACCTTCCAGTTGATGTTCATACCGTGTTCCTCCTTGAAATTTGTAGATCTCAACGCGGCCTTACCGCGAAGGATTCGAGCGTGTTTCGCCGCCGTTCATGTAGGGCAGCTTCATGGTCTGCTGAACCATGTCTGTGACAATTCCATCCCCACCCAGACTGTGGTAGGCATCATACATGCTGGTGATGTTTTCCCGGGCATACACAGGGGCGAACCCCTTTTCGAGGTAATGGTCGCAGGCGCTGATGATCCGGTCGCGCAGCAGTGCGCGCATTCCATCATCCAACGCCCGATCTTTCTTCTGCGTATGCCGCATATGCTTGCTGATCCGCCGGTAGCTCGCAGCTGCCAGCGCCGCCACGATGCCAAACAACCACTCCACCCAATATCGTGCGATCCATTCAGGCATGATCTTCCTCCTTTCCGATTTTGTTTTTTACCGAGTGCCAGACTGGGCGCTATACGCCCATTTCTGCCACCGGTGGATTTTCCTGTCTGCTTCCGTTTGCCGGTGACCACAATGCCGGTACACCAGGTGGCTCCCAGCCTGCCTGTGAGGTGTGTGCCTGCTGGCAGACATACAGCTCGTCTTCCGCATCCGGGTATGCGACCTCGTCCCCCGCAACGTAGTCAATCCCCGCTGCCCAGACGCGAACCGTTCCTTCGGCGAAGACCTCCACCCTGTGCCAGAGGGCCGGGGTTTTGTCCGGTTGCCAGCCGCCCTGCGTGGTGTGCGCCTGAATACAGCGCCAGAGCGCACCCTTGTAGGTGAACACGTCGCCCACCTGCACCGCGATATTCGCGTGCCAGTTGCGCCCCTCCAACGCGGGCTGAACGGAGAGCAGCTCCTCGTCCGAGATGCGCCCGTCCGCTACGGCGGTCCGAAGCAGCAGCCCCAGTACATTCGGGAGCGCCTCGTCCGCCGATACCGAGATGAAGCTCTCCAGCGGCAAAGCCTGCATCAGTAGCTCGTCCGTGAGCGCCGTCCCTTCCTCAAGCGATACCTCGTCCGGGAAGACAAGCGCCTGCTCCGCCGTCACCTGCGTCATCTGAAAGGCGTCCCCGGAGAGGTTGTAGGTCGTTTCCGATAGCCGTTTTGCCAGAACAAAAGAGGAGCGGATGAGCGTTCTCACCCGCCCCTCGAAGGGAATTGCGATGAACATTGGAAACCTCCTTACCCGACGGCTGTGCCGCCGCTGTTGTAGACCACTTGCAGATAGGGCTTGTAGGTATTGTCCGTTCCTGCCATGCGCATATAGCAGTTCGACCAGTTGGCGGAGCCAAAGTTGTAGGGCGACTCGTACAGGCACAGGCCGCCGTACGTTCCGTTCGCCAGCCCCTGCACCGCGGCAAGCGGAATGGCGAACGTCGCCTGCTGCGCGCGGCCAATGGTGCCGATGGCCCCGTAGTTTGCCGCGATGGACGGCGCGCCGCTGGCCGTGGTGTTGGTGATGGCGCACAGGTAAAGCGTCCTGGCCGCGCCGGAGCCGCTGCCGGTTTTGCGATACAGGGTGAGCGTCGCGGACTTGACCGTCTTGCCGGAGAGCGCGCCCCGCAGACCTCCAAACCACATGCAGCCGTAGTTCCAGCTCAGGCCGGCGGAATACCCGGCCTCCGAATACACGCCCTGCACCACGTCCACCGTATCCGTGCGCCAGCCGCCGCGATAGGACTTGGTGAGCGTGGCGTACTGCACCGTCGTGCTGTCCGGGACAACCACCGGGATGGCCGTGCCGTAGTCCACGGTCACGTTGGCGTCGAACAGCTGTCCATTGTTACCGGCGACGCGGCTGCCGTTTGGGACTGTTCCGGTGGCGATGATGTACCCCGCATAGGTAACCATGGCCCAGGTGCAGGAGCCTTTGCAGTTGTGTACGACCGCGTGCGCCAGATAGACCTCCAACCCCTGAATGGCGTTGTACATCCCCACGGTCTGCAAATGCACGGTGGAAGCCCGGCAGTAGATAGCGTCATAGGTCGTTCCGTTGGCGTCCAGCGTACAACCCATAAGCTCCACATACGTGCTGGTTACACATTCCAGCAGATAGGGATTGCGATTGCTGCCGGAGAGAGCGCGACACTCTCTCAGAGACACACTTTGAAAGTAAATGTGTGCTGAACAGCCATAGACCTTAATATAGCTGTTCAAGCAGCAAGTGCTGTAACCGTAGATCATCAGTCTGCCGGGGCCGGTGACTCCCTGAATGAGCACGCCGGAAGGATCATAGACATCCGTTCCGCTGCTGGGCAGATAGATATTGACATTCTGGGTCAGGTATTTTCCGTTTACCGCCTTGACCGCCTCGCTCAGAGATCGGAAGTAGGTGGTGCTGGTCCCGTTATAGGATGGATTCACAATCAGTGTGGTTGGCCCGGCATACGCCTTGGCCACGGAGTCGGAGATGATCTCATCCGCATACAGTTCCCGGAAACCCACATTGCCGTTGGCACTCATCTCCATGAGGACGTTTTCGTTGTTTGCAGGGTCAAGGAGCTGGAGCAGAAAGTTTTCCGTGGTGATGGCGACGTTGTTTCCTCCAATGGTGATGCCGCTGGTCTTGAGCTCCTGCGCGCCGACGGCTATCCATGCCGAGCCCGTATACCGCTTGAGAATGGGCGGTGAAAGGGATGTGTCCAGCCAGAGCATGTTGGTGTAGAGGGTGGTGGGCGCGGTATTGCTGCGATAGACCTTCTCGGTGTTGTAGAGCGAAGTGCTGACCTTAAGCGCGATGTTGTTGGCGTTTTGCGTGATGCGGGACTCCGCATCGGTCATACGCCTCGCCATGCCATAGATGTCCTCGGGCGCGGCGCTCCAGTCCGTCCAGTTACTCAGCACCTCCAGCTTGACGTTGCGGAAGCGAACCGTGCCGGTTGTTCCGTTTGCCGAAGCTGTGCCCAGCGCAAAGTACGCGATTGCGACAGGGTTGTACGAAGTCAGATTCAGCGGCCCATACCGCAAGCGCACCCAGTCCTCATCCGACGCCACAAAGCTGGCGTCTGTTGTACGCAGATACCAGCCCAGGCCAGAGGTCTTCAGCACGCCCGCATCCATGTACTGGTAATACACCCAGAACCCTGAGTAGATGCCGGGCGTCGTGGCTTCCGAGGCATCGACGTTCTGCCTTTGGATGTCCAGAGAAATGCGAATGGCGGATCCGCTGCTGCTATGAGAAAAAAGATCATCCGACACGGGCAATGTCTTTTGAACCAGATAGGTTGCGCTTCCATCTTCATCGTAATAGCGGTTGTCGGTAAAAAGGAAAGGCCCGTCGCTTTCCAAGCAGTAATTCCGACCTTCGTATTTTTCAAAGGCGTAGAGCGCGGACGCCGCCACCGTCGCCGTGATGGCCTGCGGGGTGATTTTCTGCTCGGCAGACTGCACGCGTGTGGAAAGGGAATTGACCTCCGTCTGATCCGCCTTGAGTGCGATGGCAGCGTCGGTCTGCTCAAAACGGGTGGCCATCTCCCGGCGTGTTTCGTCGATGGCAACAGAAGCCTCATAGGCCACTTGAGACAGTGGCTTGAACGCGCCGTCCACGAAGCGGTAGAGCGGGTGCTCCGGAAACAGTGTGGTCTGGTATTCGCCGGTGAGCGTGCCCAGAGCCATGTAGGTCAGCCCGTCTTCCTCCGTAGGAACGGTGCTGGTCAGGTAGTTTTCCACCGGCGTGAACGTCGTTCCAGCCAGAATACCCACAAGATAGCAGGTTGTACCGACGGTTCCGGAGAAATCGGGGTCGGCATTACGCAGGTAGCAGAAGGGATAAGTAAGATAGAAACCAGCGCCGTACGCCCCGGCAGATACCGCGGAGGCACAGTAGAGTATCGGCCGGGTTACATCGAAAGGCACCGAGTTTGTCACCTGAAAACAGCCTTCTTCATCCCCGACGGCGAGCCTTCCCGCACTGATGGCGGACTTGGCCTTGAGGGTCGTTCCGATGCGAATGCGGTCGTAGGTATCGGTGTTGTAGTTGGCGTCTGCCCACCAGCCTTTGGGAATGGATGTGGAATAGATGACGACATTTTCCCGGTAGGTCAATCGCACGACATTTCCGGAGGTGTACTGCGTGCCTAGCCGTGTACTGCCGCCAAAGTAGCATGGAATCGCACCGGTAGTGCTGCCGTCCGCAAGCGTAAGATCGAGCGTTACGTTGCTTCCGGAGCCGACAGGCAGCCAATAGGTAATTTGCTGTCCATCGTGAAGTTCCGAAAAGCTGACGTTTCCCGTCCACGCTGCGGTGTACGAGGTCTGTGTGCCCACCACAAACTCCGGACCGGAACCAGTCACTGCGATGGCGGCAAGATCCTCCTTGTATTGATCGCTGCCCGTGACGGTGGACACAATCGCGTCCTCCGTGAGCTTCAGTTCCGCCGCGCTGACCCGTTCATTCAGCGCGTCCAGGTCCTCCTTGTCCGCCTTGCCCGAGACCATGAGCTTCAGATAGGTGTTGGAGGTGATGTCCATGGCGTTCAGGGCGGAGACGGTCGCCTCGCGAGCGAAGAGCGTATCCACATCGAGGTTGGCGGCGATGAGGCCTCGGATGACGGCATTGTTGGCGAAGATGTCCTGCACGTTGAGCGTCCCGGCGGTGATGGTGCCCTCGATGATCTTCTCTCCGCCGTCGATGCTCTGGTCCGCCACGTCGTCGTTGGCAATCTGCTTGAGCGTCGTGACGACCTGCCCGCCTTCGTCCACGGACACCGAATAAAAATGGCCGTCCGTGCCTTTGACCACCAGCTCGCCGACCGTCAGGGAGACCATGTTCGCCTCGGTCACGGCCAGGCGCGCGATGTAAAGCTTGCCCGCCGTGCCCTGGGTGATGATGGCGGTATCGGTGGCCAGATCTTTGATGTGCGACCAGTCGATATCGGCGGTCTGCATCTGGGCCTTGACGATCTCCGCCGTGGCGGCCGTAAGCGTGGTGATGGCCGCCCAGTCGATGTTCGCCTCGTCGATGGCGGCGGCGGTGATCTGCGCCTTGCTGATCTGCGCGATGCTGGCGGTGAGCGCCTCAATATCCGCCCAGCGGATGTCCGCGCTCACGATATTGGCCGTGGTCAGCTGCGCCGCGGCGATCATGGCCACGGAGGCATAGAGGTTGTCGGTGGTGACGCTGCCCGCGGCCAGCTCCTTGATTTTAGCCGTCACCGCGGTGAGCGCGTTGACGCTTAGCGTGTCGATGAGCGCCTCCGCGATGTGGGCGCGAGTGATGCAGGCGTCCTGGATATGCGCGCCGCGGATAGCCGCGTTTTTGATCTGAAGCGACCCGACCGCACCGTTTTGCAGATGACCGGAGCCGATGGAGTTGAGCATCAGCTTCGTACCGCTGATCGACCCGGACGCCAGCTGACGGGCGGAAATGGTCGTACCCTCCAGCGATTCAGCCGCCGTTCCCAGCGTTACGCTGGTGTACTTGCGAGTCAGACAGTCGTAGGTATACTGCGTCATGCGCATGGTCACTTCGAAGCCCAGACGCCTTGCGATCACACGAACGGCATCACCGAGGAAGATATCGGAGAGTGCGGCGAACTGCTTGTACTCTTCAGTATCTTTGCAGTTCACGAAGTCCACCTTCAGCGTGACCGTGGGCATATCACACCCGGCATCGTATTCGGCTTGTGCGGCGCTGCGCATGTCCTGATAGCAGGATGTCAGGCTCTTGTAGTTATCGCCTTCAGCTACCTCCTTTGCTTCGGACACCGGAAGGTGAATCCATTTCGGATGCGGGAAAGCGCCGATGTTCGGACTGTCGATGTACAGTTCCGGGAGATACAGCACATTGCCGTCTGCGTCCTCGCCCGTGGGCATGATGCGCGTGACGG
>OGXI01001016.1_pt1 | contig 24158 bp, 25 predicted proteins | sample 1576221 | NCBI WGS metagenome assembly OGXI01 (sample SAMEA3541523, study PRJEB24748) | human gut metagenome | biome: human gut; feature: human-associated habitat; material: faeces | place: China | collected 2012
GGCTGTGGGCGTTTCGCTGGCGGCGGTTAATGCCTTTTGGGGCGGCAAAATAAAATCGCTCTTTCAAAGTTTATAATTTACCATTTTTCATTTTGTCTTGATAAGCATCATTAATGATTTGCATCGAGTTTTCAACTTCGCCATTCTTCAAATTATTTTCTTCCAATATTTTTTCATATAGGGCATAAGTTTTAAAACAATGCTTAAAACAATCTTTATTGACAGGCTTGTTTTCTGAAATTTTTGTTGCAAAATTATTAATTTCCCAGCGATAATCGTTAATTTCTTTTTCAACAAACATCGTTGTTAATTTTGCTAAATCATCTTTTATTGCCTTATCATGTTTTATAGCACGTTCCGTATCTTTTGCCTCTTTATCTTTTAATTCATTAAGTGCTTCTGAAGTTTTGATAAGCAATTCATGTTCTTCACGTTTTAGTCGCATAGACCTCGTTTCCAAACCTAACAATTTAATGAACCAATCAAATAACGTCCACATAAATTTAAATGCTAACAAAATAGTACAAATGGCAATAATTAAAGTACCATAATTAATCTGTGTAAGTTCCTTTATTGCATCCATTCATACTATTACCTGCTTTCTTTAATCTTTTTTAATATTTCTTCAATATCATCAGCAACCAATTCACCATTCTTGATTGCGTCTGTTATATTCTGAGCAGTCTGAGAAGCAGAAGTTACATTGAAATTCTTATATGTACTATATAGAGAAGTAACAATTAAAAAGAGAATAGATACTATTTCAGATACTTCATCATTAGTAACAGGAATTGTATTAATTCCAAATATCTGTAATACAGCATTAATTAATGCGATTAATAAAACAACAACTGTTGTTATTGAACTTGGAGTAAGTCCTTTAAGATTTAATTTTTTCATTGCTTTTTCCTCCTTGCTTTAATGAACGAAGAAGAGACACATTTTTATTTAATATTTCGCAAAAATTATCTAATTCTTCGTTTGTTTCATTACCACTGAAAGTAATTCTAATACAATTATTCATATCATCTTTGTCCATTCCAATAGCCGTTAAAGTAGTGGAAGGAGTTAAATCACCACTTGTACAGGCAGAACCAGTACTAACCTGAATATCATTCATATCCAATAAAATCATTAAAGATTCACCTTGAACATTTTTAAAACAGACATAAAGATTATGTGGTAATCTGTTGCTTATATCCCCAATTAAATAACTACCAAGTATGTTTCTTAGAATATAATCAAGTACTCTGTCACGGGCATTTGAATTAATAGAAGAATAATCATAGTTTTCGACTGCCTTGCCAAGTGCAGCAATGCCTATGATATTTTCTGTTCCCCCAAATAACCCTTGTTCCTGAGAACCATATATCAATGGCTCAAGTTCAATATTAGATTTTTTATACAATACACCCGTTCCTTTTAAAGCACCAAGTTTATGTGCTGAAAACCCAATTGCGTCAACATTTAATTCCTTTACATCAACAGGAATTTGACCGATAGAACCAGTACAATCCAAGTACACCATTGCTTCATTATTATGACATACTTCAATGATTTTCTGTACATCCTGAATTGTTCCTATTTCAGAATTAGCATAATCTATAACAACTAATTTTTTCATTGTGGTCTGTTTCAACAAATGTTCTAAAACTTCTATATTAATATAGCCTCTTCTGTCAACCTTTAATGATGTTTTGTATTCAAGCGATTCTACACACTTTAATATTGATTTATGTGCAATCGGCGAATATAACACCATACAGTCATTCTTCTGAACATAACCCTTAATCATTAAAGTGTTACTTGCTGAACCACCTGACGTGAAAATAATATTACCAGGATTAGCATTAATAAAATTAGCAACATTAACTCTTGCTTTGGTAATTATTTGTTTTGAATGACTACCTGATTGATAAAGAGAAGAGGGGTTTTGGTAGTTATCTAATATACTAATAATATAATCTTTAACTTCCGGTAGAAGTGGAGTAGTGGATGCGTTATCTAAATACATATAATCACCACCTATTCTAACTCATAGCTACACCACTTTTTGTAAACTTCTTTAGTATCTTCTCTAAGAAAAACCATTGCTAATATATCCTTATTAGTTTTTTCGTCTATACTAGGGTAAACATCAATAGGAAAAACACCGTTTTTTATATAAAGAATATATTGCTTAGGATTAACTATTCGAATTACCTCATGTGGTAAGTAATCTCTTACATTTTTTAAATTTGTTTTAATCATCCTTTTAAATCCTTAGTATATAATCGTAAAAAATAGGGAACAAATTACTGGCTAAATAGTAAAATTGTTCCCTATTCTATATATTCAAAATCACTATTCAACATTGTTTGCCTTGTTATTATTTTCCTTGGCATTTTTAAAACTTTTTTCAACATGAACTGTTTTTTCAACAGTTTCTTTAACTTCTTTTTTTGTAGAAACATCTACTTTTTTCTTTAAATTTTTATTAATTTTTTCTACAGACATAGAATAACTTGTACCAGGAACAATTTTAGATAAATCTAATTTGTCCAAAATCTTTTTCGCCTCGTCTGCTGGTATATTTCCATTTTCATAAGAAGAAGTAGCATCATAGATATTTTTACAGTTAGAAGAACAGAAAGTGAAATACCAAGTAGGTTTATCTTTGTCTTCTCTACAGTGTGGACAATATTTATATGGCTGTCTACATACTGCACAGATTTTTTCTCTTTTTATATAGTCCTCCTTTTAAATTAAAAACGGGTGGTATTAAAACCACCCATTTTTTAAGTAAAAATTAAGCTTCTTCATCTTCATCAATAAAGTAAACTTCGAAAAGAACTTTATCTGATGAGCAAGTATCTGCAAGAATAGCACCCTTGTAGTCCATTGTCTGTGAATCTCCACCCTGTAATGAAAGTGTTAATTCTGGACTCGGAATAAATGATGGAATTCTGATAATAACAGGCTTGAAGTTTTCTTTATCACATGGATCTATAGCAAGAGCCTTAAAGAATAATTCATGAGCCTTTGGATACTTATCTGCTGAGTTAACAATCTTAGTACCTGAAGCGACTTCTTTTGTGTACTTAACAATAAATTCAACTTCACCATCAGCGGTTGGTGGAATAAGTTCATCTTTTGCTGGCACTTTGTTTTCAGGTGGTGTATTTACAGCGTCTGTATGCTTAATTACAAATTCTTTAGCCGTTGCAGCATCTCCTGTAGCAAGAGTATAAGTTTCACCCATTGCTCCATTATAAAGAGCACTAACTGATACACTGTCTTTTACATAGCCTGTAATATCAAGTTTTTCACCTGCCTTTACTGTAGCAATGTAAGGCATCTTAATTTTGTTATCTGCTGTTGCAATTTCAGCATCTGTAGCAGAAAGTGTTTCGATAACTGCCAGATTAACGAAAATATTAGTTCCATTAACTTCGGCTGTCTTACCATTGTATTTTCTGTATACAAGATTTCCATCCTTATCTTTAATGTCTGATGAATCAGCTGTTACTTCAATGCTCATTTCTGATAACTGAGTTAAAGCATAAAGTGGCACACCGTTTTTTGTTGCACCATATCCAAACTGAAGTCTGTCTATAATTACGTCTCCTAATTTAAAAGCCATAATAGTTCCTCCTTAAATAATTTTTTGTATTAAAAAAGAGCAGTAATAAGCTGCTCAATTAATCATCAATTTGTCTCATAAAATCAAATTGTTTCTTATCAATTTTGCTAGTATCACAAAAACCAGAATAGCTTCCTTGTGTTAATGCAATAGTAGACTCATATACTTGAATTCTTTTGACTGAATCCATAAATTGATATATTCCTACATCTTTTAATTCTTCTAATTTATATTTAAAACCTGGATGATTTACTAAAGTTGAAACTAATGGCAAAAGTGCAGAAGTATGTTTTAAATTCTGCTGTTTTGCAATAGATGTATTTGTTTTATCTTCTTCAATCATCCATTTTTTTGCTGTTTTACTCTTAGGTTTTTCAATCTTTGGATGCATATTTAATATTTCACGAATGTATTCGGCAATCTCCATAAAATCATCTTCATATAAAAGAATGTCTTCCTTTGGAGAATATAATACAAATTCATATTCTTCCTGTTCAGGAGTTCGTTTTACTTGTCTTAACTGAAAATCAAAGATGTCTACATTTTTAAAAACTAAGTTTAGTGGTTCTTGATTATTAACAACCGTCTGAATCAATAAACTAAAAATTTCAATATCACTAAACTCAGTCCAGTCCTTGCCTAAGTCCCACAACATAACTCTGATAGAAGTAGAGTTATATAAGAATGGAGCAAGTCCTGCGTAAAAAGTATCTTCACCAATTCGGAGAATATCTCCCATTTTTGGCATAGATATTTTAATGCCTTTAACTTCGTAATCTTCGCCAAAATACATTCTGAGTTTGTCAAAATTGTATTCCTTTTTGTCTGACGACTTTTTTGTGCTGTCTTTTATAACTTCGGATTGAAGTTTGTCCAACATATTTAAACTATCCATTAACAATCACCTACTTTCTAAACTGATAATTATTAAAGGAAGTCTTACCGCCATACGGAGTATTAACAATTCCATTTGTATCAACTACCTGGAATACAAGAGTACGAACAAGATAATTGTTATCCGTTGTTGATTCCTTTGATGAAATAAGATGTGTCTGCATACCAAAGATGTTTGACCAATTAAATCGCTCTCTTATAATAGAAGCAATAAGGTCATGTCTTGGAATACCTGTTAATTTATCGTTTCTGTCATTACCATGAACAAAAATAGTAAATGTAACATTTGTATATTTTAATGTATCTTGATAACGAGGCATTTCGTCAAATGCTACTTGATAACATATATAGTGTTTCACTTCTGTCTGAGTATCAGGAATAAATAAATAAGGACGGATATTGGATGTTCCACCAAAATATCTATCCCATTCTCCAAGAGGTTCATATTCCTTTGTTTCTTCATTCCATTCCCAATTGATATTACCATCATCATCGAAAAGTTCTGATTCTAATGATTTCTCGTTGAGTGCATATAAAAGACATGGATTAAGCATAAGTGCTTTCTCAATCTTTTTCTTATACTGAATATTTTCATCATCAGGAGTAGTTCTATATGCACGAAGCTTATTTAACAAATCATTCTTTGTAACTAATTTTTCTGCCATAAAACACCTCCTATTCAGTTAATTCTAACGACAAAATTTCAGATTCAATTGTCAAGTTATCCTTAACAATTTCACACTTAACAGACAGTATTTTTCCAATAACAGAAGTGTTATTAGGAAACTTTACTTTCTTTTGGTTGTACTCTGTACCATCTCGCCAAGTTACTTTATCAGTCCAATCTTTATTATCAATAGAGCAAGTCCATGAAATAGTAGCGTCTGAATATTCAGTTGTAATATCTTCATTGGATTCATTGTAGAGATTTACTGTAAGATTTTTATAAGAACCACCGACTTTAATAGTTGAAGTGGATACTGAGATTCTTGCTGTGATAAAAGATGGGGGAGTAGTTGGAGTAGATAGATCTGTTGGGGCGATTTCTGAATCGAAATATGAAGCCCACATACCAATAATATGACCATTTTCGTCCTTTTCGATATAATCTCGATTATCAGACCATACAGTTTGATATATTGTAAGTTTCTGAATCCCGACAGGTTGAATGTTTTCAATTTTTGTACAAGCCCATATCAGAGGGTGTTCAGTTGGAGCACTAACTACAATACGCATTGTTGTATCTTCATTAGTTGTGTACCAAAACTTTTCAGTATATTTATTGAGCGGAAGCCAAATTTTATTTTGGTTATCAGTTCTTGTAAATACTCGATCGGTGTACTGCCCGATAGTGTAGCTGCTTTGCATACGAAGAACAGACCACATTCTACGCTTAATTCTATCTTTACCATTCACTTCAATCCAACACAACTCGTAATCACATGGAAGAACGAGATATTTTGGAAATTGATTTGCTTTTTCCTCTCGACAGATTAACCATTTGTGATAAACATTTCTATCATCTGGAATATCTAAATATAATCCGATTGGGAATGTATTACCATAAGTAGTCTTATAATCGGTTTCAAAATAATATAATTCATCATCTTCTGAAAATCGGATTGATTGCGAAGGACGGAACTGAACATAATAATCAACTTGATCTTTATCCATTGACTGATAGGACTTGATAATAAACTTTGCATCTATGCGTGTTTTAGTTGTATTCTCATATGTCATACCTTCAGCTAATCGTGGCTGATCATCATGATAAAAATCATAAATGTAACAAATCTTGGAAGTAATACTATTATCCCAAGTTTCTTCCATCAAAAAATCAGATTCTTCTTTATAAATCTGACCTAAAGTTTTCGCATTATTTGTCTTGGCGTTAGCGATTCGCCGTGCTGTCTGTAAGCTTGGCATCACCAACACCTCCTTCAAACATCTGCTTAATATAATTGTGACTATCTAAAATAGCCCTACGAAATGTCATGTAATTAAACTCATCGGATACAGCTTCATCATAAGCAGCTTGCAAAGTAGCCATCAATGTGACCATAATTCCATTGTTATTAAATAGAGTCTTTGTTCCACTAAATTTAAACATGACATTCTGGAAAAATATAAGAAAAGCTTCATCATCCTCAAATATTTTTTCTTCTATTCGATTATCCTTATAAAGTAATAACTTATGAACATCGTTGTGCATTGCATGTGCAGCTTCTTTAATTTGCCTTTTAGTGAACGAACCATATATATATTCCATAGTTATTCACCTCGCACATATGAATTATTAATATATCCATGACTTGCAAGTTTTCTACTAAATTCATGCTGTAATGTATCCAATCTACTTTGCATATCTTTATATGGATTCTGCATGTTTTTTTCTTCTTTTGTCCCTAAAGCTCTAGCAGTAAATTTTGCAGAATCAACCTGTGGTTTTAACCATTCAATTGTCATTCCAAGAGTGAACAATCCTATAACATATTCTTTATCTGCAAAATCACTAACAGGATATTGCATCTCAAATTCAATCTGTTGGATTTCATCATCCATATTAAATGAAGCGAATTTTCTAATAACTCGTTCATCACCTGCAACCATGCGTAAGCGTTCAGTCCATGTTTCATTAAGATCGTTTTCGTCAAGAGAAAGTTCTTTCATATCTGAAATTCGTCCTCTTGTTCTTGAAAACACGGTTTCATATGGAAGTAACATAACTGTGTACCTCCTTCAATTATTCCTGAACTAATGTAAGTAACATATTAGTGCCGAAAATTTCATCAAGAGCTTTAATTCTCTGTACACTGTCAAGAACATGTGAATCAATCATAGTAGCAGCAATACCTTTAATAGATTCCTTTGCACCAATAGGGAGATTAGCAATTTCTGCTTTCATCTGTGAAATTGGAAGTAAAAGAATTTGATTAAGATCACTTGTATCATACATTGAATCATAAAAATCTTTTACAGACTTGTTCTGATTAATAAAATCTTCATCCTCAATAATAATTCTTGGAGAGTAAATATTTGCATTAGCACGAGTTCTAACAAGATAAATTAAATCTCTATATTCAACATCTTCAACATCTCCACAATCTGCCCAACTATAAAGAATATGTGAACGACTTCCTTCAATATAAAGTCCGCCACTTACGATTGAACGACAAGGAATTGTATCTTCTGGATTAAACTTTCTTTCCTCTACAACAGCCTCATCTACAACAGGTTCATTGATTGTTTTTGACTCATTTATTTCTTTTACATCGGTTTCTTTATTAACTACATCTTTTTTAGGTGCAGTAGTTGTTTTCTTTGTATATGGCATATTTATTTCCTTTTATTCCTTTCTAATAAAAGAGAGCAGTTTTACCTGCCCTCTAAAGTATGTTATTTAGTCTAATGTCCACTCACCATGATATCTTGTCATAAGAGTACCAACACCCATACGTCTCTGTACTTCATAAGACTGCATATCATCCTGAGTTGCACCCTTCTCGTTTACTTCAAGCTCTGTCTCTCCATAATCAACAAACTTGATGAACTTGTCATCAACTGCTGGCATGATATAGAGTTTCTTGTTATCAACAATAGGAGTAGCAAGTGTCTTATCAGTAAACTTCTGTGGAATTTCCATAAGAGGTGTTCCCTCATATCCACCAATGATACCTGTATTAGCAACAGACTCTTTAATTGAGTTAGCTGGATCAGCCCAATCAACCTTTGTAAGAGCATTAAGAGCCTTTAATGCTGTCTTAGTACCCATAATAACAACACCACTCTCATTAGCAGCTCCAACCTTTTCGATAATTGCATCGAACTGAGCCTTTGTGGCAGCTGCTAAAGCACCAGTACCCTTAAGAGTAGCAGGAACAGGAATAAGGTTTACACCATTTGCAAACTGTGCGGAAATAAGTGTCTGTACCTTCTGAACGTATGCTTTAACAACAGCGTCAACGAATGAACCCCAATCCTTTCTACCTGTAAGGAAGAGACGAATATCTCCACCAACCTTGATGCCATAATTAGCAGTATCTACATGGTAAGACTGACCAGAACCAAGTCTCTGCATAGACAAATCATGATGATCACCAGATACCTTACTTACAGTAAGAATAACTTCGTCATCAGCCCAGAACTCATTTCTGTCTCCGTCCTTCATATTCTTAGACTCAACCCATGTATTGAAGAATTCGTTCTCAGAAAGACCATGAGCAATCTGTGTATCAATAATTTCCTCAATAACCTCGAAGAACTGTGTTCCTTTCTCAGAGTTTAAAGCTCTCTTAATCTGTTTGTTTGTAGAATCCTTTGTAAGACCAAGGAACTCAAAACAAGCCTTCCTAATTGTGTCACTAGCTTCAGCCTTAGATACCACACGATTAGCTTCAGCATCATAAATCTCACGACCTGCACCGAGGTCAAACATTAAATTTTTTACACTTGTATCTAACATTTATCTAATTCTCCTTTCTCTAAAATTACTCACCCTTTTTAGCGAGCTGTTTTGCAGAAACAATACCTGTGATTGCTTTAAGTTCAACAGTATCTTTAACAGCAACTTTTCCTGCGAAACCTTCAGCAGAGACTTCAATAATGTCTCCCTTTGCGAGTTCGTATGTTCTGACCACCTGTGTAGGAGCATTAGTGTAGTTGCTTTCTTTCTTAAACTCGTTTGAGTATGTTTCTTCGATCATTGGAACCTGGTATACGAATAAAGCGTCACCTGGATCTACAACTTCAACGTAATAATTTCCATTGGCAGCCACACCAACTACAGTTCCTTCAAAAGTTGTAGGCGCTTTTGCTGCATAAAGGTCTAATTCAATAAAATCCCCCTTTGCAACGAACCAAGAATTATCAACATATTTATCAGAAGCTTCTGCTAACTGAATATTAAACAGGTGCTTTCCACCTAAAGATGCAAGGGTTTTACTTGGAAAACCAACTGCATGTTTTGCAATACTAACCTGAATCATTTATTTTTCCTCCTTAAATTTTTGCATTAAAAAAGACACTCAATTTGAGTGCCATTACAATGATTTATATTTCTTGTTTTATTTGCTAAAAAGATTTCCGTAACGGTTATCCTTCTTAGACTTGTTTACATTAGCGAATACTTTCACAGTTGATTTTTTCTGAGCTTTCTCAGTAGTAGTTGCAAAAGTCTTCATATTAGAATCTGCATAGATAAGTTTTGCTTCCTTCTCTAAATCTTCGAGAGAGTAGTTATCCATATTTGTATACAGTTTCTCAAAATCCTTATTAATGAATTTTCCTTCTTCATCTTTTTCAGAAATAGAAGCAAAGTTTTCATTTGCAAGAATTTCCTCACGCTTTGCATGAAGTTCATTCTTTTCTGCTGTCTCCTTAAACTCTTTAAGTGCAGCGTAGTTTGAACGCATAGACTGTAACTCTGCAAATTCACTATCTGTCAAAAGTTCACGATGTAAATTGTATCTTTCTCCATCAAAAGCTACATTATCACCATCTTTTGTATAGTTCTGACCGAAGATTTTATCACCATTCCAGTTTTCATATGTAAAATGATCATCGTAAACAGCGTTGATAAAGTACCACTCATTATCAGCATCTTCATATTCAGATAAAAGCTGGTAAAGTGCATATCTTGTATCTTCATGACTGATTTCATATGTACGAACAATCTTTTCAAAAGTCTGACTTTCTACTTCATTCCCTTCTGGATCAGAAGTTCCTTCGCCATCACCTTCTCCATCATTGGAAGGCTCACCAGATTCTCCGCTACCTGAGTTGTCTCCTTCTGAATTGTCATCATCGAACATCTCAGCGAATTTTGCTTCAAGTTCCTCATCTGACATTTCTGTATAGTCGAATGTTACATCTTCAGCAGTCTTACCATATTTGGCAAGTAACTCTTCAAATTTTGTCATTTTGTTATTTATTCCTCCTTCCTTTGATTTTTGATTTATATCAAAACTCTCAAGAATATTAGTTAATTTCTCTAAAGTTTCAACCAATTTGTTGTCTGTGTTAAATGTTACTGTTTCCGCATTTACAGCGAAATCTTCAATTTTAAAATTACTTCCTACCATACCAGGGGATACATCCTTTGACAGAAGAGTAAGACCTGATACATAAAAATCATCTAACTGCAAAGTTTTATTAGCAGTATTAAATGATAACTCCCTAATGCATAATTCCACCGAACAATCTACAGTTCCACGTCTATTAAGAATCTCAATAGCGTCCTGACAATACTCATCGTATAAATAACCATGCAAAACTGCACGATTTACGCCAGCGTCTTCATCATATTCAATAGTAGTCTTTGTGCCATCAATAACACCGATAGGCTGTTCCTCATATACAACTTTGTCGTTACCATCTTTGTCAGTAGTCACATAATAATCATGACTACCGAAATCTAATTCATTATCTGAATTGGTAGTGATATGTGCTAAGATTGGGCGAAAGTTTGCTGATGGGACATTTTCGTTGAAAGATTCTTCGGATATTTCCGATTTATTGAGATTGACATGATCGTGAAATGCACGACTAACGAATGGAGTAAGGGATTCTTTATGTTTATCTTCATCTTTGGAAGTTTTTTCAAAATTACCATTCATACGAACCATGATTTCTTTACCGAATTCATTACTATTAAAATGAGCAAAATTGTTCTTTAGACAGAACTCATACAACTCATCAATAGACATAATTCGTCTTTTCTTCTTTTTTGGCATTATTTAACCTATTCCTCCTTTCTTAATTGATACACCACTCAAGATAGGAGAGTGGTTAAAACGTTAGCATGTTGCTATACTGAATTTTATTGTTTGTATTTTCAAAAGTGAGAGAGTGGCTATTCAAAAATGTTGCCACGTTCCCATCTTGAGATACCAATTTAAAACCTTCTTTGAGAAGATTTTCCTTTGTCTCCTTGTCGGAGGTTTTAATAAAATTGTATTTCATATTAAGACACCTCCTTTATTTATTATTGAGATCCTCGTCTCTCGTGCGAAGCCCAGCATCCGTAAGTTCTGTTTCGTCTTTTTCAGGCTTACCGCCTTGATTATCACCAGATTGTGTATATGATGTGCTAAACGGTTTAAGCTTCTCACCAAGATTCAGACAATCTTCCTCTAAGAAATTCATAGCAAGAGTATCTTTTTCAGATACACCGTTTAATGTGTTGTATAAAATCTTGTTTGGAAGTCCATTTTGACAAGACTCAAGGATCGATTTTTTAAAGTCATCCTTCTGATAAATAGAGACATCAAAGAATTTAACTTTACAAGGTTCAGATATCCAACTAGATAAAAGTCGATTTACAATTGCTTGAATCTGTGGAATAAGAGTCGAAATAGAAAATGTAGAATCTGCAAGTACACCATATTTAAAGGCAGTAGAGTTAGAAGCAGAGTTTAGATTTAATATCTGAGCACCACCAGCCGTATTGAGAATTTCTTTTGTAGCTTTTTCAACCTTTGTAACATCACCTGTTGCATCATCTGGGAAACTTATCTCATGTAATTCACCAGGAACAATAGCAGCAGAGATATAGGGTGGTAATGCTTCTTCAAGCATACGGTTGAAATACTGAATCATTATATCTGGATTTACAGCCCAATCATCTACATCATTACCCATAGTTTTCATTTCAAGCCATACTAATTTATATATATTAGCTGCCTGTTGAACTGCTTGATAATCAGAAGCATCCATTAAATCTATTAAGGAAAGGAATATTGGTGTCAGCACAGGGACAACTGTTTCCCAATCCTCAGACCTAAACTTGATACATACATTGTATTCTTCAGGTAGTAACTGATATTTTTCACCTGAACTTTGATATTCATTCCACATGCTATTAAATGGTTCTCCCCAATATTCAAGTAGTTCGACATGTCGTCTGAAATAACTCATATCCATTGCACAAGCGAATGAACCATCTGGGAATACACCTTTAATTTTCATGTAGTTAGGATCAAGTGGAAGAATAAACATTCCTTCACCCTCTGTATAATATGCACATCCATAGAATACATCTTCTCTAAGAGTGATTGATGCAGCTCTACGAAATTCATAATTTAATCCCAGTGTATCAACAACATCAACTGTTTCTTGATATTTTTGAAGTGTTGACTGAACATCATTATCTTCTGAAATTACAAAAGGTGGAACAATATTACGAATAGATAAATCAATCTGATTTGCATAATATTTACAGAGTCTGTAATAGATTTCTGAACGATAATAAAGATAACGTGATAAACTACGAAGATCGCTTTCACTAGAAGAAATATTTTTGATATAATCTTTTACATCTTCCTTAGAGTAGTTACTAATCGTTGTATATCTAGTTGATTTCTGTACGTCTCGAAGATTCATGATTGCATCGGTTGCATTTTCATATCTTTCCAGACGATTTTTATTTTTCTCATACCATTTACGCATTTCATTTGCGGTTGGTTGTTTTGGAGTAGAAGAAGTAGTTTTCTTCTGCGAGTTATTTATTTTAGCAGGTGCATTAGAATTTGCATCTACTTTCTTAGGTCTAGGCATATTTAATAATGCACCTCCTTAATTGTATTTTGCTTTACGGATTGTAAGCTTATTAATAAAACTTGTGGCATCTTCTTGTGGTCTTCTTTGTCTTACTTGATCTTGACTTCTTAATGTAAATAAAGCGTGTCCCATTAAGGCGAGGCAGTACGATCTATCATCATGAAGAATGTTCTCAAAACCAGGAGCAAGATCATATCTAATATTTCCATTAGAAGATTTATACTTGTACATGTGAGTTAATTCTTCCTTCATCGCATCAAGCTGTTTAAGACCAATCTCTTCTTCAAGAGATAATTTATAATTTTTTTCGACAACCTCACCATTTTCTTCTTCAAGCATAGTAAGATTTCCATGATAATCATACTCAGCAGTAAAACTAATCAAATCCTGATCAATCATCTCGCATAACTGTGAATACATAATTGCCTTATATTTAGCTGGTTCACGCATACGAATAATATCAATAGCGTCTGGATATCTTTTTACATATGGAACAGCATAATCATAATTCGCATCAATCAATCCATGATGTTCATAATCTTTTTCGCTTTTATGCTTTGCTTCATAGAAATTATCAAAAAGTAGATCACATATCTGCGTAGCTCCACCGCCAGAACCTGCGTCAATGTATACTCCATGAATATTTTTATAATCAGGAACACCGTATCCGTTATATCTGACTATGATATCTTGAAGCATTGTTACCTGTTCGGGTGTAGTAAGTGGTTTTTGTGTTTCTTTATCAATCAAATTGATACCATTTACAACGTCTAATAACCAACCACGCTTATCATCTCTATGTAATTTACCAACCAACACAAAGCTATTATCTCTTTTTTTTGCGGGATCAAAACAGATGACCATAAGAGAATTGTCGTCATTAACAAGCATTGGAGGTCTAACAACGCTATTTCTAAGCACTTGTGATTTCTTAACTGCAATATCATCACCAAGATCTGAATCGAATTTATTCATATACTCACGAGTAGCTTTAGTTGGATTCATCTTCATTTCTGAATCAATCTTTGCTTGAGTAAGTAATGGAACAGGATATACTTTTCCATTATAAGTAGCATGAAGAATTACTTCGCAATCTATATCTGCACAGAAATAATTCTTATCACCTGCCATAGAGTGCATTGCAGCTTCCTTATATCTTTTATAGAAAACATCATCCATAGAACCTGCTGAACTTGCACATACAACTTGATTTGGGAAATTTGGTGGAAGTAATGTTACATCAACATCACCACCAAGAGCGAAGTCACTGTTCTGAGTGACGAATGGAAGAGTAGCAGCGAACATATCTTCAGATACATACGATGCTTCATCATAGAAATTAAGCCGGCTTCTTCGACCACGAGATCCATCAAAATTTGAGTTGACCGTAGCCAAACTCGATCCTGAATAAAGTTTAAAGGAGTAAGATGCTGGATCGTGCCGAAACCCCTCACTATTTGAACTTTTAACAAGTTCGTTTAGAAATACATCTGTCAAACCAGTAAATGAAGCGATTTCTTTTTTTGCAATAGATTCAATCTTCTTCATCATACCTATACTTTGAGAACCTGTACTTGATAAAATGTACCCTTCAAATTTGGGCAGTAACATTGTTTTAGCCATCAAAAATGGACTACCTAGAGTTGTCTTACCAGCATTACGACTCATACACCAAACAACATTTGGTGTAATCCATGACATCATAAATACATATTTCTGATAGTCAAGAAATTCGATACCGAAAAATCTTTCGCAGAATTTTACTGGGTTTCTGCGCCCCCACTGAATTATTTCAGAGAATTTTTTCAAACCCTCTAACTTTAATTCAGACATATCATAATAAGTAGGTTTTTTGAAAAAAGTAAAATTCTTTGGAGTGAATTCATTAATAGAATCACCCATCAAGACAATCTTATCATCAGCCATCTTCGATTACTTGTCCTTTTTCATCTATAAGACCTTTTTCAAATAAGAAATCTTTAAGATCTTTATTTTCCTTTTTCAATAACCTACTAAATTCAACAGCATTATCTCTTTCTTTTTGAAGATTAAATAACAGTCCTTTCTGATGTATAACTTCTTTCTCCCAATCGTTTTCATCAGGATTCAACTGCTTTAACTGATTCTGATGATTCCTTGTCATAATGTCTTCGATTGCCATATTAGTTTCATAATCAAATGTATTTACCTCAGAACCATCTAAATCCATTTCTTGTAATTCTTTTATGATACCAGTAAGAGTACCAGCACCTTTACTTTTTCTATTGTTATTATTTTCAGATATTCCGTTATCCTTTGCTAGTGCAAGGGCAGAAGATATCATTTTTTGCTTTGTTTCAGCTAAAGATTTAATTGTTGATATAACACCTGGATTACTACCAAGTTGTTTCTTGTATTGTGAAATAGTATCATTGATTGTTTTTACATCCTTAAAACTTTGCACAATTTCAATTACAGCTTCAAGCTTCAATCCGTCATCTTTTACAGACTCATCAAAATATCCAACAAGCTTAGAGTAGAGAATAGGCTGTTCTGAAATTGGTTCATTTTCAAAAGGATCATAGCCCAAAAATCTAAGAACTGTTCGTTTATTCTTTTTATACATTTCAACAACATCTTCAGATAATTCGTCTTTTTTATTCTCTTGTGTGACTTCTTCATCTTTGTAAACTATTTTCTCTTTGAACATGTCGGAATCCATATACCCCATACCAACATAATTTTTCATACTGATGTTTTTAATGTATGAAGTCCAGACGTTTTCCTTGCCTTTTCCTGTAACCATATTTTCAGATTCTTGAATACTTGCATTCCATACAGTTTCAAGAAAAGGTTTATTAAGATAATATAATGCTTTCTGCACACTCTCTTTCGTTGGCTCATGTTCTTCACCTCGTTCGTCAACTCGTAATGCAATTTTACGAGCACAATCACGACAAATTCTTGAAAAACTTTTTCCACCAAGTAAAGGATCTGTATCATAATAAAATTTTGTTTCTATATCCTTATGCTTATTACACATAGGACAATGAGCAGTACCTGCATATTTATCAAGTTTGTACTGTAATTCTTCGACTTTTTCTCTAGCTTCAGCAGCCGTTAATTTAACTGGTTGCGTAGTGCTTTTTCTTGTAGCCAAACTAACGACCACCTCCTTTTATTCCAATAAATTAAGCACTCTCTGTAATAACAGTAAGAGTGCTTTCCAAATATTCTACATAATCGTAGTTGATATTTATTTGTAAATTGTTTTTCTTAAACCATTCGTCAAATTCCCCAATATCAATTCTATATACAAAATCTAAGAAGTCATATGGAGAGAATTTAGTGTATCCATAATTATCATGAAATAGTTTATGTACATCTTTATTTATACACGCTCCAAACCCATAAATTATATGTAAATCCTTTAATTCGTCTCTTAAATGTTGAAACTCATCTTCACTATAATCACATACTTGTTGTTTGACTTCTATGCCAATCAACTTAAAAACTTCATCAACAATATCTCTAAAAGCGGTAGTATGATGTATATTATCAAATTCTCCACCAGTAATTACACATTTATAATTACAAAATTCCATTGATTCATTAAACCAATCTTTTGTATCAGAACGAAGTTCCGTATATGTAGGTAAAATACCGCCTTTCCAACGACCATTAAGTTCTCCATTTAAAGGATTGATATGTCTTGGATTCTTGTCGCCAGCCCATTTGCCTTTCATACGTTTACTAATAGCTTTACATTGTTCAGGACTTCGTTTTCTACCTTTCCACCAACTATCATGGGTTTTGTAATATTCTTTTTTGGTGGCAGAAATTTTATCTCTTGCCTCTTGTGAAATAATTCTTCCTTTTAATTTTTCACTGCATTTTAAACTCCTTGCAATATTAGCTCTATTTTGTGCTTCATAATTTTTACCTGAAATTCCCAAAACACCTGCATGACATTCAATTGATCTTACGGTTCTATTTGGAAAGAATATATTATGCAATTCTTCACCTGTAAAATCCTTATAATTTTCATACATTATTTTATCTTCAGCTTCAGACCATTTTTCAAAAACAGTATAGTCAGGATTTAAAAATCCAGATTCTTTTTTACTACATTCTCTACATACATTTCGCAATCCATCTATACAAGCTAAATCAATTGGAAAATATAATTTATTATTAGGTAAATCACGTCCACATTTTTTACAATGACGAGTACCAGAATAAAATAAATCTTTTTCTTTATTTTGTTCAATAATTTTTAATCTCTTTTCTTTATTGATTATTGCTTGACAATTTTTGCATACCGCATTCAATCTACCAATTCTTTTATTTGCATAAGAAAAATATTCATTTGTATTTGGATATTCTGCATTACATTTAGTACATATTCTTGTTTTCGAATCAACAGTAGTACCATGTGTATATCCCATAAAAATCACCTATAACCTTTCATCCTAACCTCAAACAACAACTAAAAATAGCAGTAGAAGTGGGGAGGTTAGGTGTAAAACCCACATACACAAGAATGATCAGTTCTTATGTCTACTGCCATAATCCAACCACCTGCAATCGAAACAGTAACAATCCTCTCATAGTTGGCTATATATTTATTCTCTTTTACACAATTTACACTTGACTAATTCGACAGATTGCGATAAAATGTGTCAAACTTTTGAAAGGAGATGATATAATGGTTGAAGTTAAAAACATCAACGGAACATCAAAAGATAGATATTCAAATCCTAAAGGTTGCTCCTCTTGGATAACATATTGGGAAAATAAATCTTTACTCCCATTCCCAACATATTGTCAATGTGAGGAATGCTATAATCATGCAAAAGTAGGAGCACACGTTAAGAAAACATATGAAGGCAATAAATGGTACATAGTTCCATTATGCCATAAGTGCAATATGAAAACTGAGTCATTTAATGTAGATGAAGATTACTTGGTAGAAGTAAATAAAGAAAATACCGTTGATTTATGGTAATAGTATAATTAAATGGAGAGTTGACAATACTCTCTATTTTTTGTATATAAAACCATTTGTACAAACATTTTGAATGTTTTGAAAGTGCAATTCATTTCACTTAACACACCTTCTACGATTTGAACATAGACCTGACGATTTTGGAGATCGTTGCTCTACCAATTAAGCTAAAGGTGTATGTAACAAAAGAGCCATCTCACATGAAATGACTCTTTGTTATTTGACATATGCTAATTTTAATTATATAATATTCATTGCCTTAATTATTTTTCATTCTTGGGTTTTTCGAATCAGGTTTATAATTCGTATGTCAAATAATTAAGGTTTTTATCTGATTTAAGAAAGGGCGGCGTTAAAACCGCTCTTTCTTTAAAATCAATATTCATTTAAAAGAAGTAGTAGAGTAGAACAAAAAATTATAATATTTTTCTATTCTGCTTCGCTTGCAGATGCAACAATGGCATCGCTAAGCTCTTTGAATTTCTTGTCGATGTATGATTTTGTGTCTGCAACATAAGTTACCTGCATCTCAGCATTTTGGTCATTCCAAATAGTTGTATTTGTTTTGTTTGTATGCAGATTTAAGATTTTTTGAACCTCTTCGGCTGACAGTTCGTTAACTATAGGCTCCTCTAGTGGATATAATACAGTCATTGGATGCTCACTTAACCATTCATTAATCTTGTCTGAGGTTAATGGTGATTCATCATTAACATTGTTTGTATAAGGAACTATCCAGAATACAGATGATTTTCCAAACGAAAATTCGTTTTTCCATTTTTCTGAACTTTTTCCAAAATTAGACTTCCATATAGACAGAAACCCCTCTGTTTTTTTTGCATCTTTATACAATTCTGTCGTATATCCTAAATTAAAGCCGCCGTTTTGTTCTTGAATTTGCCAAGTAACGTTATTAGGCACATCCTTCTTTTTCCAGCGTTGTATCATTTTACCTGTTCCGTCTGCTCTGACAATCAACTCGTCTCGCACATCGTCAATTCCGTTTAACTCGCAAGTTGGCTGTGCTGACTGAATTTCTTTGTACTCTTCATAAGCTGTCCCAACGTTTCCTTCTTCTAATTGAACTTTGTCAAAATCTGCTACTACTGTATTTTTCGCATCTGTTTTTAAGATAATCCATTTTTGCAAGCTTTTGTTGAATTGATTAGGATTATCTTTCGAAAGAGTTGCTACCGTTTTTAATTTAATTGTCTGATAGTCTCCAGTCGCCTGTTTCATATCATAAGCAAATAAATTTTCGTTGAAATAAAACCATAGACCTTTAGCTGCTATGAATGATAGGCTATATTCTTTATTTGCTTCTAAGTCTGCATCTATACTTAGAATTGTCGTGTACGGCTTATCCGTTTTATTTACTTTATATTCTTTTGCTTTGTTTTTTCCAGTAACACTAACAGTCGGATTTTCAACGCTTTCAATCTCCTGCGGATAGTCAGGATTCGGCGAAGGCTGTCCGCCTGTGTAGGGTTCATACTTAAATGTATCAGCTGTTATACTTGTATCTTCTAATACTGACATCCTGAATTTGATTTTACCACCAGTAAAGCCAGGTTTAGTAAACATAAATCCACGCATCATCGTGACACAACCAGACATATCATTCCTAGTTTTGGCTTTATTGAATTTTATGCCTTTTGTCTCACTTGCAACAGCATTTGCAAACTGCCCTTTAAAGATTGATTCTAGGCTAATAGTATTTAATTGACATTTTTCTGTTGGTATTTCTAATATCTCCGTTACAATTAAATACTCCGTATCTGTTTTCAGTAAGTCACTTTTTCTTGTATAAAAGTTATAATATTCATTGCCGTCCGTATTATTTGGATTAATTGTAGCTGTTACATAACCTTCATCGTCGACTGTAAAAATTGATTTATCTTTTGTATCGTTAACATCGAACAAATTGCTTCCTGTTGTGCTTGCCTGCTCTGTACGTCCGTACAAATGCAATTCCTGTATATTCATATCAGACGAATCTTTTAACTGTATGTCTGTTCCCTGTGCGGTGGGTTTAATTAATAAATTATCTTCAACCTTATCTAAATAATCATCAAGAGTAGTACCCCCCTTTTTAACACATTTTGCTAAAGTTCTCGGATATACAATATTACCTTTATTATCTGTTATATAATTCGGTGCACCCATTTACTCACCCCCAATCACAGCTTTTATTTTTGCTAATTTACTACTAATATATTTCTTTAGATTAATTGGATAAGTTGCTGTTATTGTTGCTTTTAGTTCATTTATATCATCACTATATATCTTAGTATAATTATCTAAAGTTTTGGTATTTAATAAAATCTGTCCTAAATCAGTATAAGTAATATTTTCCGTAGTAGGTTTTATTAAAACTCTAATCCATTCAAAAGGATTATTATTTAACCATTCATTCATAATATTCATTTTTTCCGTATCAGTCATATCATTTGTTAACCCAAAATCAGAGAAATTTATAGAAAAATCAGTTCTAGCTTTTTCAACTCCACCAACACGAGTTTTTGTTGTGTTCCAACAACTTTTCATTCCTATAAATCTAGTACATGGTACTACAACAGTATTGTTTAAACATAGAATATTATCGTGTCTTAAATCTAATTGTAACTTTTTATTTTTATATTCTTCTGATAAATACACTGAAATATTATTAAATTTACTATAATCTTTAGAACTAAATTTATGACATTTTCTTACTAATTCTACTTTATTATTTTTCCTATCTACAGATATATAATCTCTATACTTATCAACTCCATAAAGTTCAGGAATTTCTATAGTTTGTGGTTCTACATAAGGAACTATTTCAGTTAAATAATCATCTCCTTCATAAATAGCAATATCATCAAAACTATATTCAGTATTATATGCTAAAATAATTGGCATATAAAAAAGATGTTCATCATTTAATAAAGAAATATCTTTATGTGTTTTTATAGTCGCATAACTATAATTACCATTATTTAAAAATTTCATATCAGTACTTAAAGATTTAGAAAAATCATTAGTATTAATAATAATCTTATTTAAATTTTTTAAATTTTTAAACACTAAAGTATAATTCGTATTTGGTTTTAAAGTTATACCTAAATCTTTAATTTTTAGTCCAAAATAAGCATATTTACCACTGAAAGAAACACTAGTATCATCCGTAACTTTTACTTTTATATGATTTTTATCCTTTTCAACAATAAAATAAGAACTACCAAGATTTGTTGCGAATAATGGAGTAATACCTTTATTTATGTTAGGACTTTGTATTTTAATTTTTTTACTAGTACTATATATATCTAAAGGATAATCTTTATTAGGAGTTTCTTTACCATAAGTAAAATATTCATAGTCAGTTAAAGGATTGTCTTTAAGGTAAATTTTTGGAGTTATATTCAATTCAAAGCCATAAGCATAAATTGGTCTAATTAAAATTCGATATTTATCATTTTCATTTATAGTAATAATATGATCATGACCATCTAATTGTCTAGTTGTTTTATCACCATTACTCCAACATACAAAATAAATATGTATAAAGCTATAACTCGGACATGAGAAGATATAAGTTTTACCAGCTTCTAATAAATCAAATGTTTCATAATCAGATTCCGAACCTCTATCATTTCCACCTAAAATCATAACGTCATTATTATTATTATCGTTATTGTTTAGATTTAAACCACCAGAACTATATATATTTATTTTATTTTTCGTTACTTTTGCCGTTATTTTACCATTAGCACTTTTATAAGTTTTTCCAACTATAGCAGGAAATAATTGTTTGCCTTCAGTTTTATCCTGATAGGAAACATTAGCTTCTATCTTACTTAATTCTAAATTTTTATCTAAATCAGACATATCTGTTAACAGCAAATCTGTTGAAGATTCACTGTTAACGGGTGCATTTAAATTCCATTCATCAAATTTTCCTTTTACTGAATTTCCTTTATCGTCATAAACATAATCGGAAAAAGTAGTAGGATAAGTGGCATTGCCGTTTTTGTCTTTAAGTGTTGCAATTTTAGCCATTAGACTTAAACTCCTCTCTCAAAAGTTGTATTTGTTCTAATACATATGACTTAGTTGCAAAATCTATAGGTTCGTCCGCAACATCTTCCGTTTCATCAATAGAAAGATAAGCAAGATTATTAAGAGTATTAATTGTCTCGTCACATTTATTAGTAACATCGCTATAATCACTATATAATGCATATGTAAAAGAAGCAGGAGTAGTAGAAGAAGTAGCAGAAGTTTCACTATAACTGAGTCTGATTTTAATCTTTGCACAATTGCCAATATTAATTTCAGTATTGAATGCACAATCAGTAGGTAGAGCAATCATCTTATCCACGATTGTAGAACCGTCTGCTTTTAATTTAGTTACATAAATTACACCTTTTCCGTTTTTAATTGCATCCTCACCGTCAATTGTAAATGAAGTAATCATAAAGCGATTATAGCTTTGGCAATCAATATATATATCCGTATATAACTTTGCATTATTTACAATGCCAAGATTATCAAGAATATCATTGCCATGATTTTCAATATCATCAATCTGACTCCTTGCTGTAGTATTAATTGCCTCAATCTGACTTATAGCCGTGTCGTTAATAGCACCAATTTGACTCCGTGTTGTAGCATTAATATCACTAATTTTACTCTCAGTAACTTGGCTAATCGAATAAACTTTACTGTTGTATATATTATCTGCATTGTAATTAAATGTTTGCATATTTGCTCTAAAAGTATCATTTAGCACATTTATATTTGCAGACGCCGTAGCATTTATACTTGATATATTAGCATTTGCTGTATTATTAATCGCCTCAATCTGACTTGTGGCAGTATTATTGATGTCAGTTAATTTACCGCTAAAATTATCATTGAATTCTTTAATCTTAGCCTTTGTGTCATTATTATTATCATTTGCTTCTTTGGCAATAGAATTAATTTTATTTAGCCAAACTTGTAATTCTGTAGGATTGCCTGGTGGAGTAGTAGAACCCCAAATGTCTAATGTGTCAAGAACCAAAGAAGAAGTAGCAAGAGTTGTCAAATTATATTCGAAAACACTTTGGTCAATTGTTTTATCTTCATTAATTTCATAAAAAGTAATTGCGAATTCAATTCTGCCTGCAATCTGAGTAGATTCACTCTGAATTGTCCAACCAAATACGATTTTCCCATCAACAGAATTAGTATCTATTTCAGTAACAGGATATAAACCACGATTTGTTATTTTATCGTCTGTATTAACCCACTGAACAACACATGTCTTTGTAGATAAATCTATATCATCAAAATATCGGTCACAAACAAAATAAATAGTTTCAGCCTTTGTTTCTTTCTTCGTAGCTAAAAACTTAAATTCGTCAGGAATACTAATCTGTCTAGTATCTAAGTCAATAGGAATACGAGGCTCTGTACTTGGAAGTGTTGTACGAACAACAGTTACACCTTTCTGAATATCTAACAGGGCTTGTTTATATTCTTCTGCCGTAGTAATCATTAATCCCCACCTCCATTTGCTTTATTGATTTTATCATATATTTCTATATTCATTTCTGTCATCGAAACAATTTTCTGATATAGTTCACTAATAGAATTATTTAATTCAGTAGACACAAATGTTAAATGTGAAGCTGCATAGTTCTTAACATCTAAATTTACGTCTATAAAATTAGTAGTATAACAAGTATGATTTTTCACATCTATTCTTATTAACCCAATTTGGCAATCACCATTTGATATCCTAATAGTAGAAGAAAAATCTAATTTACATATATGAAAATTCATCCGTTCGTCTAATTTAATTAAAGAACAAACATCATAAATATTATTTTTATCAAAAATCAGAACTTTAATTGAATCATAATTATAATTGTCAGGTATATAAAATTCAATTTCTGAAATATCATTATTGTCTGAAGATATTTTATTAGCTCTAATTTCATTTTTATCATTTAAAACTATATTAGACATAATTTTTATTTCTCCTTTCTTCTATTGTCGTTTTCCTTTTATTATAACTGGGCTAGCTGGATTCGAACCAGCGAATGCAGGAGTCAAAGTCCTGTGCCTTAC